>Ga0209777_10001702_pt1 | contig 30882 bp, 27 predicted proteins | sample FrelakmetHBP12HB_FD_187147 | JGI IMG/M metagenome (GOLD analysis project Ga0209777, IMG submission 187147) | Freshwater lake sediment microbial communities from the University of Notre Dame, USA, for methane emissions studies -HBP12 HB (SPAdes)... | ecosystem: Environmental > Aquatic >... | reverse complement strand
AATTCCGCCTGTGGCGGACGAAGGTGGATTCACCCGCCGTAGTCATTCTTTCGACGTAGGCGGGGCTCCGGTCCGTTGCGCGGAGAGCACCAATTGTTATAGCAAGGAAATTGATATGAGACCGAAGAAGTCTGCTTCCAACTCGAAAAAACTGGCCGCCGGTATTCTGATGTTGTTTTTTGCGTTGACACTTGTAGCGAGCGGTCAAGAACGGACGAGTGTACAACCACCAGACACTTCTGTGAACAGGCAGCAAAGTTTTCATTCGGAATCTTTGTTCGTCAGGCTTTCGTTTTGGCATCCCCAGTCATTGGGTTTCCTCTATCAACTGCCCGCTGTTCCTTCACAGTCTATTTTCTGGACGTTGCCAGAGAAAACCGACCTCGTTTCTCCTTGGAAACTTGAGCTGGCAAACCAAGAAGAATATCAAACAATGCGAACAATTCTAGGGTCAATCGAACTTGGCGGGGTTGCGTATATTGGCTACCAGCACATCAAAAAATACGGCTTGAAGTAGAAATAGCGCAGGCTTCTGTTGGGTGAACGTTCGAACAATTGTAGCGAATGCCACACAACGCCAAGGGACAAGCCCAACCTGCCACCTAACCACTCGCTCTTCGAAGGGGTCATTCGGACAAGTCACGCCTTTGGCGTGATGGCGCCGACTTGTCCGCCGAAGCGGAGCGTAGGCGGAAGGCGCTCACGGACAAACGGATATTCTCTCCCACCAATATGCCAAAATGGACAGATTGGGAAATTTGTCCTACGGGACAAAAAAACCCATCCCGAGGTTATCGGGATGGGGTGGTTGATGAAGCGCCTTCCCCTGATTCATCTGTTATTTCTTCCTCATTTCACAAGAGCCATTTTTTTCACTTGATGAAGTTCACCTGCCGAGAGGCGGTAGAGATACAATCCGCTGGGAAGACGGCTGGCGTCAAAGGTCGCCTCGTAGGTGCCCGGCATCAACTGCTCGTTGACGAGTGTTGCAACTTCCTGGCCGAGCAGATTGAAAACTTTGAGGGTAACAAACTCACTCCGGGATACCGCGAAGGAGATCTTCGTCGACGGGTTGAAGGGATTCGGATAGTTTTGGGAGAGACTGAACTCCTTCGGTGTAGTATTTGAAACTTCCCTCACACCCAGTACGCCTGTCTTTGGTGTAAAGCGGTAATCGTGGGCCAGCGTCGTGCCGCCGCTGTACGTGGAGTCCGCGTCGAACAGCAGTTGAGTAAAATCCTGGGCGATGAATGTTATTTGTTTTGTGTGTGAATAGGATTGAAAGACACCATTACTGAATCTTGTATCCGTTCTATCCTGAAGCGCCCGGAGTGAAGAAAGCGTTCTCCCATCGGGATATTTGACATTGCCAAAACCGTCGAATGTCATCGTTTGGGTCGAGATCGTCATCGAACCGCTCGTTGGGTCGTACGTTGTATCGGTCCACGTTTTCGACGTTCCCAAAGTTGCCGGCAACGGGTATCCCAGCGCATCGTCGTGGACGACCATGGTTGTGTCGGACAGTCCAGGAGGGGGAGAAGGAGACCACTGTTGTTGATAGACGCCACCGACGTCATATCCCCCTGTGCTATTCACCATAATATACTCCACAAACGTGATAGTCCCAGTGTAGATGGAGAAAGCCGATGACTGCGTGAAGGACTGACAGAGCGTTGCATTGGGAAATTGGCTGGACATCAGATGGCCGGCTGGCGACAGATAGCTCTGGTAGCTGGTATCATCGTACTGGGCGTTCGTCAGAGGCAAATGCGAAAAATCCAAGTCTTGTTGGGAATTGGAAGCCGTTCCAAGATTGACCGTTAACGTGTCGTTGTGGGTAAATTGAGTAAACGCTGTATTCAGCAAGGCGCTTTGAAGACCGGAGCCTGTAAGGTTGATCTGGGCTTGGGCGCAAACGCAATAAAGAACAAGCATGGCACAAATGGTTTTCATTTGTTCCCCTTTCGTTAATTGAATTGTGATTGAATTAGTGATGTTACGCAGAGCTATGATTGTTACTGAAAAACCCTAAATTCGAATATCGAAATACTAAATTCCGCCTTTCAGAATCCCGCTCCCCGGCGGAATCCAGAAGCGGGACAAATCCGAAATTCAAATGCTTGAAGCTCGAAAAATCAGATTTCTCAAGACAGTTTTGAATTTAGGGATTCGAATTTGTTTAGAGTTTCGGATTTCGGAGATCCAACACTGTTTTGCGTAACGTCAGTGAATTAGTCATAATATACAATTTTCTCAATAATAATACAAAAAAGTCTGATTTAGATTTAAGTCCCGGCCAGGGACAAAAAAATCCCATCCCGATTCACATCGCCTTTGCGATTTGTCGAAGAGTTTTCTATATTCTGTCGTCAGTTCTCAGCGCAATCCTTACTTGTTTCGCACACATCTTGTACGACACGTGAAAGCGTATTGGGATGTTATGCAGATCGATATAAACGATGTTAGGCTTATTTGCATCATACAGTAAGCATAAAATGAAAACTCTCAAAATACTGTACGCGATTATTATTTATCTACCACTTCTATTGGTGGGTTGTAAGAATCATGATTTATCATCGAATCCCATTCTCGAGAGTGATAACAGCAATATATTATCTATTGCCGATACCATAGAACACTGGCCGCTAGGGAACAAAGTGTTAAAGTTTGGGTTAATCGAAAACGTCACAAATAATCTTTATGAATACACATCAACCACCATCGATTCAAACGGAGTTTTTAGTATTTCTCTGAATCAAGTTGTTCCAACGAATCTGATCTCAGTCGTGCAAATTCAGAATCTCCCTACATCTCTCATTACCATTAGCAATCCGGATGTGAGAGGTGCGCTCGGTGAGCTATTGATTTTTAATCCGGATTCATCTCAACCGAGCTGGATGGCCGCTTGTATCAGCAAAATACTCAAAGACAGTGTTGGATATTTCACTCTTGATTACATGTATGTTGAAAAGGCCATGGATGTTACCGGAGTATTTGTTGGCGGCGCTGAGTCCGGCGGAAAGAATTATGCAACTACATTTGAGTATAAGCTGCATTACAAAAAGGGTTGGAATAAAATAGTCGTTACTTTAACTGAAAGAACAGAATTAGGGAATAATATTACGGAGAAATACCTTTTTACCAATTCGGAGAATAGTCAAAGTAAGTGGTTTGTGTGGTTCATTGGCAAATAAGCCTAACCAGTCGCTCAAGCTCACGATTGAGCGCGGGTACATTTTATCGCGTGTGGAAAGTTTAGATTATGAATTTAAGTTATCAATCTCGAGCGGTGGTAGTGAACATTGAAAGTTATCGTTACCGCAGCTTAGCTGCTACCCGTCAGGTTGCGATAAAACACCTTATTTATAATATTTAAAGAGGAAGTCCTATGGGATATTGTTTTTGCATTCAGCCATTTGATGGTGGTGTCTTCGATAAACGATATGACGACACATTCAAACCAGCAATTGAAAAAGCAGGGCTAAAATCTTACCGTGTCGATCGTGATCCATCTGTAAACGTTCCTATTGAGGAGATAGAGAATGGAATAAAGAACGCAGATATATGCCTAGCCGAAATAACAACAAACAATCCAAATGTCTGGTATGAACTTGGCTTTTCACTTGCTGTACCTAAAACCGTCGTCCTTGTTTGCTCTGAAGAAAGAAAAGACAAGTTTCCATTTGACATTCAACATCGCAGCATAATCAGATACAAATCTGAATCACTAAGTGACTTTGAAAAATTAAGGAATAATATTGCTGAGAAGATTGTCGCAGTGTTAAAAAAAGAAGAAGAATTAACCTTTGTCAATAGAACTTCACCTATCGCAGACACAGAAGGTTTATCACAACATGAGATGGTTGCTTTGGTAACTGTAATGCAAAATAGCTTCTCAAGTGACGAAGCTGTTGGTACTTGGGTAATTCAAAGAGATATGAATAATGTTGGTCTAAATGACCTTGCTGTAAGTATCGCATTGAAGATGCTTACTAAAAAAGGATTTATTGTTTCTACGAAGCAACAGGATAATAATGGCAATGAATACTTTGCATATCAAATGACTGACATGGGTGAACAGTGGATCATAAAGAACCAAGATAAGCTAAAATTAAAATATGAAATCAAAGAAAACAGTTCACCTCAAATCGACGATTTGCCTTTTTAAATCGCAACCTGACCAGCAGCTCAAGCTGACCGAATGAGCCTGCCTGCATAGAAAACATTTCGGCAGGCAAGCGTGGTACGTTAAGCATTGCACGTAAGGGTTTAGTATATTTTGAAAGCTATTAACTTGAAACTCGGTTCGTTCACAGTAAATTTGAAAGTTATCAGTGCCGCAGCTTAGCGGCCATTCGTTAGCTGGCACGGTTAAGGAAATACATATGAGCACACTATCGGAACAATCCTGCATCTTGTGCGGGCGGAGCAAACTTGAGCAAAAAAGCAATCATCCGCCTTCAATGCAAAGAGCTCACGTAATCGCAAACCGATTCACTGCACGCCAAAAAAAGTACAAAGGTGTCCGAAATGCATTTACCAATGAAGAATGGCAGAAACTCTTAGATACGTACGCGGTGGAATTTAACCTTTCTAGCGATACTGATATTGCTTTCGCCCGCAGGACTATTTCCAAAATGATCTTTCCAATGTGCGCGGAATGCCATGAAGAAGTTCTTTCAGAACCATTCTACCTTCCATCGTTCCTTAAGCAGCTACGCCTGCACTTTGAGGGAAAAACGAGAATAGACAAGATGATTGTTCTATCCGAGATTCTAAAACTCGGTTTGAAAGAATACAACAAACAGCGGCGTGCCAGCTAACCAGCAACTCAAGCTGACGGAATGAGCCCGCCTACATAAAAAACATTTCGGCGGGCATGCGTGGTACGTTAAGCAGGGGAGCAGAAGTTGTGTGAGATTGGAAAGCAAACTACATGGAACTCAGTTCGTGCGGTGGTACTTTGAAAGTTATCGTTTCCGCAGCTTAGTTGCCATCCGTTAGGCCGTTGAAAGGAAGCAAGATGGAACTCAACATCAAAACAATCGTCAGTCTCGCTCCAATAATCGGCGTTCTGGTTGCTATCTGCGCTCTTATCTATCAGATTAGGCGCTCAAGATTTTCGTTGAACGTGGAACTATGTTTAAAGCTCGAGGACAAATTCAACAGTTCGGATTTTCGGAAAAGGAGAAGCAACGCTGCCAAATTAATACTTAAGAAACAATTTGTCAAAGCTGAAGATGTCTTCGATTATTTTGAAACACTCGGTTATCTTGTACGTGAGAAGGCTCTCGACAAGAAAATAGTTTGGAGCACCTTCTTTGAATGGGTTCAAGGCTATTGGGCTGCAGGAGTTGACTACATTCTAGAAGCACGTCAAGAGGACAAAGACCAAACAATCTGGGAAGACTTTGAATACCTTCATAATGAGCTTTTGAAAATCCAAAGGAAAAGAGGTAATAAATCACAACCTGAACTTCTAAGCCAGACTGAGCTAGTTACATTTCTTAAGAAAGAGTTTTAGTGATAAAAAGAAACCGCAACGGCCTAACCAGTCGCTCAACCTGACCCCGTGAGACGAAGTAAAGCAACCGCAAATGAGCGCCGAAAGCTTCCAATGACATGTCTCACGGGGCTGACGGAACCAGCCATCCTCGCCTACGCAAAAAAAGCTTTGGCGAGCAGGTGCGATTTTGCCGCGCGTATAGTCTAAATGGAACTGGCTGCTCGTTGCCCCAGCTTTTTATCCGCCGTAGTCACTCTTTCGACGCAGGCGGGAGCTCCGGTCTGTTAGGCCGCATTGAAGAAGTGTCGTGAACCTGAATTGAGCAGCCAGACCATCGGCACGGGTCCCTTGACAAATAAAAACGTTCGTAAACCATCATAGAGGATATCTTATGAGCACCAATTCACCGATCCCTGACGGCGCCACCAAGCACGCCGAATCTGAGCCCTTCCATGCCAGCATGCTCTCGGTCTCACTGACCGTGAAGGATCTGGGCAAGAGCGTTGCATGGTACCACGATGTGCTGGGATTCGCCATCGACCGCAAGATTGAACGTGACGGAAAACTGCGAGCGGTTGCGTTAAAAGCCGGGGACGTGCGGCTCTCGATCAATCAAGATGACGGAGCCAAGGGATGGGACCGGGTCAAAGGAGAAGGATTCTCGCTGCAGATCACGACAGACCAGAATATCGACAAGATTGCAAACCGGATCAAAGAGCACGGCGGCACACTCGAGTCGGAACCCGCCGACATGCCATGGGGGGCGCGCTTATTCCGGTTGAAGGACCCAGACGGATTCAAGCTGGCGATTTCCTCGCCCCGTGCGGCCTAACCAGGCGCTGCCCGAAGAGTCCTATGACCAAGGCGGATCTACCCGCCGAAGTCGTTCTTTTGACGTAGGCGGGAGCGCCGGTCCGTTAGGGCGAGCTCAAATATATGATGGGCAGCATGGAAAGTACGCAGTTACGCAGGTTTTCTACCGATCGCCTTGATCTTGTCGCGTCTACGCTTGATCATATTCTAGCAGAGCTAGATTCGTCCGATCGTTTAGCCTCGATGCTCAATGCCGAAATTGGTCCAGGTTGGCCACCGGGTGAATACGATCGTGGGGCACAAGAGTTCTTCCGCGATCGCCTCATCGAAGGAGGTGAAAGAGTAGTTGGATGGTATGGTTGGTATGGAATTAGGCGTGCACATGCTGGTCAACAAGCAACCGTGGTCGCAGCGGCCGGCTTTTTCGGACCTCCCAGTGAAGCAGGCGTTGTTGAAGTAGGTTACTCGGTTGTCGAATCATTTCAGAAGCAGGGTTATGCCACTGAGATCGTGCAAGCGCTTGTGAGAATCGCTTTCTCTGATCTTCGGGTTCATCATGTTGTTGGTCGTACAACACCGAAAAATCTTGCTTCTATTTCAGTTCTAGAGCGTGCAGGCTTCGTCCAGGTCGGCTCCACCGATGATAAAGGTCACATTCGTTTTGAGCTCGCTCGTGCATCAAAGCTCGCCTAACTACTCGCTCCCCGAACAAAAGCGTTTCGGGGCAGGCAAGCTGATCCCCTGCCTGCACACCTGCGGCGGGTTCCGGCAGTCAGGCGGCTAAAAGTGTGTCGAGACAGGCTCCAATTACGGTCCTCGCCTACGCGAGAAAAGCTTCGGCGAGCAAGTGTGAATTGGGCGCGCGTATTTTCTGCAAGGAACTGGCTGCACGCCGCCGCAGCTTCCTGTCCGCCGAAGTCGTTCTTTTGACCTAGGCGGATCTACGCGCCGAAGTCCGCCTGTGGCGGACGAAGGTGGATTCACCCGCCGTAGTCATTCTTTCGACGTAGGCGGGAACTCCGGTTCGTTGGGCGGCTGTCATTAATATAAAACAGGAGAAAATAGAATGGCAAATATTCTTTCAGTTGCAGGATCAAATTCAAAGTACAAGCTCGAAGGTGCTAAACCTGCTGGGTTCTTAGGAGGATTATGGCATGGAATGATCGCACCAATAACTTTTATCGTTAGTCTATTCAATCTGAACGTTCGTATCTACGAAACCAAGAACAATGGTCGTTGGTACGATTTCGGTTTCTGCATTGGTGCTGGCATTATTTTTGGAAATGGTGCTCACCAAGGAATTATTCATATTGGTTAACAGTCGCAAAACCAGTCGCTCCCGCCAAAAAGCGGCGGGTCTCGCACAAAACGCTCGACAAGCTGATCCCCCGCCTGCCCGCCGTTTGTCTGGGGGGAGGATTCATCCGCGCATAACCGGTTAGCGGCCGAGCGCTATACGAAAATAGAGGATCCAAAGGAATCAATATGAATAAACAAGATTTTGGTATAGATGCGCCGATAGTAATAAGAAATTTGTCTCTTGCATCATTATCGGCACTAATTCTATTCATTGGTGTCTTATATTTTGCTGAGGAAACACTTGTTGCCACAATACTCGAAATTTTGATCTCACTTGTGTTTCTTGGTACGCTTATCCCGTTAGTATTGTTGATGCTAAGCAGCAAATTCTTTAAAATATTCAACAGAGATAGATTGCTCAAGAATTTCGACCTCACCGGCGATGAGAATGTTCTGGATGTTGGCTGCGGGGGAGGTTTGTATACAATAGGTTTTGCTGCAAAATTGACAACCGGGAAAGTGTATGGCATCGATATTTGGAACCCGGAAGATATTTCAAAGAATTCCGAAACTGCAATACGAAGGAATGTAAGAATTTCCGGACTAGAGGAACTAATTTCCTTAAAGACTGAAGATATGCGTCAAATGTCTTTTAAGGATAATTTTTTTGATATTGTTATTGCAAGTTTCTCGATTCATAACATATCCGACACTAAAGAAAGAGGAAAAGCGTTGTCTGAAATATATCGTGTAACAAAGCCGTCCGGGAAAATAGTGATTATTGATTTTAAGAACATTGAAGAATATATATCATATTTCAGATCTATGAAATGTGAATTATTATTAGAATCACGCGCTTCGGGGCTTTTCCCTTTGTCTAAGAATTTGATTTTTAGAAAAACTCATCTCGTCTAATGAACAATGGGCTTATAAATTTATGTTGCCCAACCAGTTGTAACCGGCTAAACATTGAAAGGTGTTCGTATGATGAAAACTCTAACGGTTGTTTTAGCGGCCTGGATTTCAATGTCGTCTTCGGCTTCTCAGGAACTTCGCCCTGTGCGGGACAGCGTCGGCTTTTGCTGGAATGCCGAACAGATGAAGCGTCTTGTTGATTATGTGACGACAAATGAACAGGAACCTGCTGCCCGGCAGGCCTTTGTGGCCGGCATTTCCCCCCATGATGATTTTCTGTATGCCGGACAGGTCTATTTCCCTCTCTTTCGGTCGATCAAGCCGAAAGAAGTGGTCATCTTCGGTGTAACGCATGGAACGGTGAGAAAGGAAATCGGCAATCCCCAGGGCATTCTCATTCTTGATGAGTATAAGTCCTGGCGAGGATGCGGAAGAGAGGTTTCCATCTCGCCGCTGAGAGAGTTTATCAAAAGCAAGCTTGATACACAATACTGCCATGTGGACAATAAGGCACAAGTGTTGGAGCATTCGATTGAGGCAATGGTGCCGTGGCTTCAATACTTCAATCCGGACGTGAAAATAACGCCCGTGATGGTGACACAGATGCCGTTTGAGCGGATGGAAGAGGTGTCTGAAAAGCTGAGTACCATCCTTTCTGAATATATAAAGGAGAACCGGCTTGTTCCAGGCCGCGATATTTTCTTCCTCTGCTCATCCGATGCAAATCATTACGGCAGGGATTTTAACAATGTGCCGTTCGGCGATGATTCTGCGGCTCATGCGAAAGGGATTGCACAGGACCGGCAAATCGCAGAGAAATATCTTTCCGGAGTGGTTGAAACGGAGAAAATTCAGCACTTCACGGAAGTAATGAAGGATCTCGTGTGGTGCGGGAAGTTCTCTGTTCCGTTTGGACTTTTGACAGCGGAGAAGACGATGCGCAAAGCGTTTGGAAAAAAGATAACCGGGACGATACTCCGTTATTCGGATTCGTATTCGGAAGGCATCCTCCCGCTAAGGCAAACGGGAATGGGGACCACCGCGCCATTTTCTCTCAAGCATTGGGTTGGATATCTCGCGATGGGATTTTGGTTAGAGGAATGATGGTCCTGAGCACTCCCATTGATATCTCACCGGTTACGCGCGATCCGATACTAGGCACTGCATGAAACTTCCAACCCGCACGCGCAGCTACAGCACCTTTGGTGCAATCGCAGCCGTTGCCTTCATCGTGGCATGTGTTGCGCATGAAGTCATCGGCCACGGCGGTATGTGTCTCGCGGTCGGAGGCCGCGTCACTCTGCTGACCTCCGTCTACTTCCGGTGTACGAAAGGAGGGCCACTTACGGACGCCGCGGGCCCGCTCATGAACCTCATCGTGGGGGCGGCTTGCTGGTCACTCGCGCGCAATCGGCCACAGGCATCCCAGTCACGGCTGTTCTTCGTCTTGGCCATGGCATTCAACCTTTTCTGGGGTGCTGCGTACTTCATCTTCTCTGCAGTCACCGACACAGGGGACTGGGCGTTCGTGCTACGCGACCTCTCACTCGAACCCCGTTGGTTGTGGCGTCTGTTGATGGGTGTGCTTGGTGTTGGCATTTACGTCCGCTCTGCCCGAGCCGTTGCCACACATATGCCACCCGGTGCGCCTTTAGTTTGGCCCTATCTCGTCGCAGGAGTGGTGTCCTGCGTTGCGGCGTTATTCTTTGCCGGCCCAGTGCTACCGGCCGTACGAGAGGCGGCGCACTCGAGCCTTGGAGCGTCCATTGGTTTGCTGTTCCTCGCCTATCGCAGATCAAAGCAAGCTCACGCCTTGCCCTCGCCGAGCCTCGTTGCCCATAGCAACGGCTGGCTACTCATTGCAGTGCTGGTTACGATGCTCTTTTTTCTTGTGCTCGGCAGGGGTTGCGGAGCTGCGGGGCATGGCTAACCATTGATTGTAGCAGACCGCCTTCCGACATAGCAAACTCAGCCACTCCCACCTGCCGAAGTTCCACAAAGCGGATAAGCATCGGTCCCGGCATTGTCGGGACCGACTTGATCACACTGCCACCTTTTGAAGCAGTGCTTGAAACAGGTCGGGTGCCGACACAAGCTCCCTATAGATTTCTTCGGCTAACTGCTCGTTGTACGTGTGGGTGGTTTGGTTTCTGAGATCGATGAGTGTGAGCCATCTGTCTTCGTACTCGAGTATACCGAGTCTGAAGGCATCGCGGAAACATCCTTTGGGTGAAAGGCATACCACACCATGGACGGCCTCAAGATAGTTCTTGAGAACTTTCCAAGCAAGATCGAGGGCAATCTCAAAACGCAGAATGGCGGAATCGCGAACGATCTCGCTCTTCGGCAGCGCGAGTGCTTCCTCGAGCCGCCGTACTGCTGACCGAAACTGGCTTACCGATGTTTCAAGTTTCGTCATGAAGACACCACCGGCAAGGGCTCAACGTGTTGAAGAGCCACCGCCCGGAACCCGGGTGAAACTCGTTGAAAGTCGACAATCTCGATGGTGTACATGGTACCTAAATCTTCCACATCCTGGCGGATCCGACTCATGACATGCGAAGGCACGGCGTTTGGTCCTTCAATGCCAACATCGATGTCTGATCGTTCGGTACTTCTGCCGGCAACACGGGAACCGAAAAAGAAGACTCTGTGCTGCCGCAGGTCAAGATGGCGACGAAGGACAGCAATGATTTCGCTTTGTAGCCTTTTCGTTGAGTAATGCTCGAGACGCATGATTCAACTTAAGAAAGTTTGTCGACAGAATCAAGTTGCGGGACAAAATACAGAAGCCCCGCTTGAGGTTCAAATCCCGAAAGGTATTGCTTCGCAACGAGCCGTTTCGAATATTACTCCGCCTTGGGCGGAAACTCCTCTGTCCGGAATGGGAAGAGATCGGATACGATTCAATCTGAGGAGAATGGCGTAGAGCAGGCAGCGACGCTTTGGGAAGGAAAGGGCAACTCCGCGGCTATTCCGCATTTTGACAAATGGTTCGTGAATTCCTATATTGAAATCATACCATGGCGGCGGCGGTGATTATGCACGACCCGATACTTGTTGCGCACGCATCTTATACGGCAAGTGAAGGAGTATTTGGGTGTCAAGCAGATCAATATAAACAATGTTAGCTGGCATTTGCGGCAGTTCCAATTCCTTTGAGGGAGTAAATCATTTTGGAAAACGATCAATTCGAGATCAATCAAATAGTATATCCCACGGAAAAAGCGAGTGATCCGAAATACTTAGATACTCCAGTATACAGATTCATGGGATTTGAAGGGTTGCAAGAATTGCTCCTCTCGAATTCTATAACCCTTATAAAAACAAAATATTGGGAAGACACCTACGAAAATTTTTTGTTCAAATCAACAATTACTGCCGGAGATACTCCCTTCAATTTGACCTCTCACCAACAATGGATATATGGGAGTTGCTGGACAGGAATAAGTGAGTCTGACGCACTCTGGCGAATATATTCTCAAAATAAATGTGGTGTTAGAATACGTTCTACAATCGGGAAGCTTGCTCGGTGTCTTCAAAAGCAGTTCGATAGATCTGCAGCTTGGATTGTCAACATCGGAGAAGTCAAGTACTGCACTATACAAGAAATCATTAACTACTTCGAGGCATTTTCTGAAGATGATTTTGTAGCTGAGGCAACCAAACTATTTAGGGAATCAATGTTTCTGAAGAGGCGAGAGTTTAAACATGAAAAGGAGATTCGGATAATTCTGAAAGTGAAGAGTAAACAATCCTTTTACAATGAAGTCATTTCTTTGCCAATTGTTCCAAAGGATGTAATCGAGGAAATAACTTTTGATCCGAGAATCAGCAATGAACTTCAAGAATTATTCATTTCAAAACTGAAACTAATAGGGTATGAAAAGATAGCAAATAAATCTAACCTGTATAATCATGAAAGGTTAAGCATTCGATTCAAGTATTCCGATGACATGTTTGACATTACTAAGTGAAATAAATACAACCAAAGAATTCTTATACGAGGAAACGCCAGCTAACCAGTCGCTCAAGCCGACGGAACCAGCCGTCGGCGAATTCGCCGCGCGAAGCGGTGCAAATTTGAAATATCAGACGGTTACATCCGCGCGGCGTGCTACAAATGACAAACAGTTCGCCGCCATCGGCTTAGCTCCGGTCCGTTAGACGGCTGCAATCAAGAGTCTACTTGCCGAACGAAGAGAGATAATGTCTTCGCAATATGAAAATAGAACTGACCCGGCTTATGACAGCGTAATGCAAGGCTTGGTCAATCCTTCTATGGCGACCAATCCACACATTCTGAAATGGTGGACTAACGCTTACGACGAGTTGATTCGAAACCAAATAGTGCAGTGGCAATGGTATTGGCATTTCTACATTAAAGATGAAATACTGAGAATCACCAAGCCAGAAGTTATTGAAACTTGGAAAAGCCAAGACCCAGCATGTCAGCGTGGCATTGGCACAGGTGCTTGGAACAATGTTCTTGAATATTTCGCCTATGCTCGTGCGAAAGAAATTGGTCTAAATGATCTCGTCCGCAAACCTCAATGGAAGCGTTGTCCAATATGTGAGAATATGTTTCTTGAAAATTCTCTTCCGGAACCTCTCGCAAAGAGATTGGGCATTAACAGCCTAGACTTCTGCGCGCCGTGTTTAACAAGCAGAGTTCTGCAAAACACTGGAAGAGACAATCTTACTAAAGAAGAAGTGAAACAATATCTAAAAAGCCTTTCATCTCTTCTTCAGGTAATTCCACATCAGGGATACAGTGAAGCCGCTGACGATTTGCTTTACCTAAGCTTCGAAGATAGGTTAGCTGCTCTTCAGTTGTTCACGAATAAGCCTACAACATCGCTTGTGAAAAAGCTATTTTCATCTTGGTTGCACGCCTTGATTGAAGCTGAAATTCTTGAAGATGGAACAAGAAAAACTAGTCGCGGCACTATGTGTGTAGCTAAAGATGGTCATGTCTGTTTGTCTCTTGCAGAAAAAACAATGGATGATTTTTTGTATACTCATGGAATTCCCCACACGAGAGAGCCTCACTATCCCGGTTCACATTTTCGTGCAGATTTCGAAATCAAAGGCAATTATATCGAATATTTTGGGCTGGCAGGAAATCCTGAATACGACAGCAAAATCAAAGCAAAAGAGAAACTTGCAAAGAATGCTGGTATCAATTTGATCTCTGTCTATCCACAGAATCTGATAGACAGGACTTGGTTGATGAAGACTTTTCTCTCTATTTAATATGTGGCAGCCGCCTAACCACTTTAAAAAGGAGAAAGTCAAGAGAAAAAAGTACTCCCGAGGCATCACGCGATCTATGATGCCGAATCAGCTCTTTGAATTCGTTGTCACCGATATGCGCCGGAGCCGCGTGCACTATCGAGAGGACAGTCAATGATCGAAGCCAGGGTTCTCGCCTGCGCAAAAACCCTTTGGCGAGCAAGTACGAATTCGCCGCGCGAGGCACTACCCGTTAAGGGGGCATGCTTCTTTCACTAAATTGTTGTATCTTGGTACTACTGTCAGTTTATGAGCGAACTCAATTTCAATATCAAACAGGTGTCGGCAGTTTGCGATAGATATCACGTCAAATCGTTGCGCGTTTTCGGCTCCGCCGCACGAGGCGAAACTCAAGTTGAAAGTGATATCGATCTGCTCGCCACTTTCTCCAAACCGATTTCATTGCTGCAAATGGTTCGCTTTGAACGAGAGCTGTCTTCTGTCTTGGGTCGCAAAGTCGACCTCCTGACAACAAAATCGGTCAGCCCCTATTTGAGAAATCGAATTCTAAAGGAGTCTCGCCCAATCTATGCAGCGTGACGATTCTGTATATCTCAAGCATATTCGCGACGCAATCTTAAAGATCCAAAGTTATACTCAAAAGACATCTGCCGCATCCTTCAAAAAGGATACCCGCACTCAAGACGCAGTAATCCGCCAGATCGAAATCATTGGGGAGGCAACAAAGCGGCTCTCCGATCGGATACGTTCAGACAACAAAGATGTTCCCTGGGATGACATCGCCGGGATGCGAGATAAGTTGATCCATGAATATTTCGGCGTTGACATCGAAAAGGTGTGGCTTACTGTTCAGAATGATTTACCGGGCCTCAAGAAACAGGTCAATCACATTCTCAAATCCTTACAAGCTCCACAGAAAAAGCCCGACTCACTTTTGTAAATCGGGCTTTTCGAATAACTCTCCCGCCTTCGGGAGTTCCGCAAAGCGGAACGAAGCCGAGATCCCACTCAATCGCCTCCAAAATAAAAAGTCCCGCCCGAATTGATTTCGAGCGGGACTATAACTTCCTGGCAACGACCTACTCTCCCATACCGTCTCCAGTATAGTACCATCGGCCCTGCGGGGCTTAACTTCTCTGTTCGGAATGGGAAGAGGTGTTTCACCCGCGGCATGGTCGCCAGAAATACTTAGAAGAGTCTGGGGGGATTTTCCCATTTCCCCATTGGCTCATTGAATCAATGAGCAAATGAGTCAATGAATCCCCTCTACTTCAAAATCTAATGATGTTCAAACCAATTGATGCATAACCCTTCAAAGGTCCACGACCTTCGAGTTGGAAGATTCGTAGAGCGAGTGAGCTCCGTGTCCGAAGGACTCCTTCGGAGAATCAATAGAAATTATTGGTTAAGTCTCACGACCGATTAGTACCACTCGACTCATGCTTTACAGCATTTACATCTGTGGCCTATCAACGTAGTCATCTACTACGGGTCTTTAGTCCGCCTTACGGCGGAGTGACATCTTATCTTGGGGTGGGTTTCGCACTTAGATGCTTTCAGCGCTTATCCCAACCGGACGTGGCTACCCAGCGTTTGCCACTGGCGTGACAGCTGGTACACCGTCGGTCCGTTCACTCTGGTCCTCTCGTACTAGGAGCGACTCCCCTCAAATGTCCTGCGCCCGCATAGGATAGGGACCGAACTGTCTCACGACGTTCTGAACCCAGCTCACGTACCGCTTTAATTGGCGAACAGCCAAACCCTTGGGACCTTCTCCAGCCCCAGGATGCGATGAGCCGACATCGAGGTGCCAAACCTCGCCGTCGATATGAACTCTTGGGCGAGATCAGCCTGTTATCCCCGGAGTAGCTTTTATCCTTTGAGCGATGGCACGTCCACGTGCAACCATCGGATCACTAAGTCCTGCTTTCGCACCTGCTCGACCTGTATGTCTCGCAGTTAGGCACCCTTATGCCTTTACACTCGACGCATGATTACCAACCATGCTGAGGGTACCATTGAGAGCCTCCGTTACAATTTAGGAGGCGACCGCCCCAGTCAAACTACCCGCCTGACAGTGTCCCTTCCGCCGATTCAGGCGGAGAGGTTAGAAGCCAAACAGAACAAGGGTGGTATTTCACTGTTGACTCGATCGAAGCTAGCGCCCCGACTTCAACGTCTCCCACCTATGCTACACATGCTTTGTCCGGATCCAATGCCAAGGTATAGTAAAGCTTCACGGGGTCTTTCCGTCCATATGCGGGTAACCGGCGTCTTCACCGGTACCACAATTTCACCGAGCCCATGGTCGAGACAGTGACCAAATCGTTACACCATTCGTGCAGGTCGGAACTTACCCGACAAGGAATTTCGCTACCTTAGGACCGTTATAGTTACGGCCGCCGTTTACTGGGGCTTCGGTCGCAAGCTTCTCCCTTACGAGATGACCCGCTTCCTTAACCTTCCAGCACCGGGCAGGTGTCACACCCTATACGTCCACTTGACGTGTTAGCAGAGTGATGTGTTTTTGTTAAACAGTCGCTTGGCCCATTTCACTGCGATCCCGAACCGCTTTGAGGAGTAAATCCTCTGACGGTAAGAGATACCGCTTATCCCGAAGTTACGCGGCTAGTTTGCCGAGTTCCTTGACCATGGCTCACTCGAGCACCTTAGAATACTCTTCTCATCTACCTGTGTCGGTTTACGGTACGGTCTGCCTGCAGTCTCCCATACGAAGTTTTTCTTGGCAGCATGTTTAGGATCAGTTTGTACCCTTGCGGGATCCCATTCGGCTCTCGGCGATAGCTGGGATGCGGATTTGCCAACACCCCACGCCTACAACCTTAGACCGTCTAATCCAACAGACGGCTGATCGGTCACTCCTGCGTCACTCCTTATGGTCAGACGACTACAAACAGGTACAGGAATATTTAACCTGTTTTCCATCGCTTACGCCTTTCGGCCTCGGCTTAGGATCCGACTAACCCTGAGACGATGAACGTTGCTCAGGAAACCTTAGATTTTCGGTGGGCAAGATTACCACTTGCCTTATCGTTACTCATGCCTACATCTGCGTTTCTATTCGCTCCAGCATACATCGCTGTACACCTTCTGGCGCCTTGCGGCGACATCCCGTTCACCGGGTTCGCAGAATAGAATGCTCCCCTACCACTCATATTGCTATGAATTCACAGCTTCGGTGCGAGGTTTAGTCCCGATAATTATTGGCGCTGAGTCGCTTGACTAGTGAGCTATTACGCACTCTTTCAAGGAATGGCTGCTTCTAAGCCAACCTCCTAGTTGTCATTGCAACTCAACATCCTTTGTCTGTTAACCTCGACTTGGGGACCTTAGCTGGTGATCTGGATTATTCTCCTCTCGGCATCGGCGCTTATCCGTCGTTGCCTGTCTCCCGGGAAACATGTTATCGGAATTCGGAGTTTGTCTGGGTTTGGTATCGTTGTGACGACCCTAGCCCAATCAGTGCTCTACCTCCGAAACATTCTTACCCGAGGCTAGCCCTAAAGCTATTTCGGGGAGTACGAGCTATCACCCAGTTCGATTAGCTTTTCACTCCTATCCTCAGCTCATCCAAGTAGTTTTCAACCCACACTGGTTCGGACCTCCATGAGGTTTTACCCCCACTTCATCCTGGCCAAGGATAGATCACCGGGTTTCGCGTCTACCGCACGTTACTAAGTAGCCCTATTCAGACTTGCTTTCGCTACGGCTGCTGGACTTAGTCCATTGGCCTTGCAACGTACGAGTAAGTCGTAGGCTCATTAAGCAAAAGGCACGCCGTCACTTTTCCGCCCCATTGCTGGAGCGGAATTGCTCCGACCGTTTGCAAGCATACGGTTTCAGGTACTATTTCACCCTCCTGTTAGGAGTGCTTTTCACCTTTCCCTCACGGTACTTGTACACTATCGGTCACCAAAGAGTATTTAGCCTTAGAGGATGGTTCCTCCGGATTCCCACAGACTTCCACTTATTCCGTGGTACTTGGGAACGCTTGCGAGAGAGCCATTCCGTTTTCGCTTACAGGATTTTCACCTTCTGTGATTCGCTGTTCCAAGCGATTCAGCTAGCAGAATGGTTTTTTACTCTCCGTCGTATTTGCAATTCAGACCGCAAACGCCCCGCTACACCGCTGATACAACGGTTGCATCCTTTACTGTATCAGACGGTTTAGGCTGTTCCGCTTTCGCTCGTCACTACTAACGGAATCGTTGGGTTACTTTATCTTCCTGGGGGTACTGAGATATTTCACTTCCCCCCGTTCGCTCACTCCCGCCTATGAATTCAGCGGGAAGTTCTCAGGCATGACCCTGAGAGGGTTGCCCCATTCGGAGATCGTCGGGTTAGAGGTTGTTTCCACCTATCCGACGCTTATCGCAGGTAGCCACGTCCTTCATCGCCTTTTGGTGCCAAGGCATCCACCGTATGCTCTTATTAACTTAACCAAAAATCTCTATTGATCCACAGTTAGACTCACCCGCTCTACGAGTCCTCCGCTCGAACAGCAGCGGACGATTGACGGGTTATTCTAGATGCATCAATATTTTGGAAAGAACATTTTATTAGGTTTTAGTAGTCCACATTCGAGGCGTTTGTTCTTCCCGCCTTGCGGAGGGAAAACTACTGGCATCTACTAGCAGACTGACTCTTCTAAATTGTCAAAGAACAACCCAATTTCGAATTTCCAAATTCGAATTTCGAAATTAGGAGTGGAGCTGAAGGGATTCGAACCCTCGACCCCCTGGTTGCAAACCAGGTGCTCTCCCAACTGAGCTACAGCCCCGTAGCATGGTGATAATTGAACTCACATCCTGAAGTGGGCCTGAGTGGAGTTGAACCACTGACCTCACGCTTATCAGGCGTGCGCTCTAACCACCTGAGCTACAGGCCCAGTTATGAGATACTCACAACATGGAAAAGAACGCAACATAAAAAATGACATAGTGTACACAGATAAATCAGCTAATCGGAACTTCTCTCGAAGTATTTCCCCGTCCCGAAAATTCGGGACAGAGATAACTCCTTAGAAAGGAGGTGATCCAGCCGCACCTTCCGGTACGGCTACCTTGTTACGACTTAGCCCCAGTCGCTGGTTTTACCTTAGGCACCTCCGCCCCTTGCGGGTTCGGTCAGTGATTTTGGGTACCCCCAGTTTCCATGGCTTGACGGGCGGTGTGTACAAGGCCCGGGAACGTATTCACCGCGTCGTGCTGATACGCGATTACTAGCAATTCCAGCTTCATGGGGTCGAGTTGCAGACCCCAATCCGAACTGAGGCCGCTTTTCTGGGATTTGCTCCGGCTTGCGCCTTGGCGTCCCTTTGTAGCGACCATTGTAGCACGTGTGTGGCCCTGGGTATAAGGGCCATGAGGACTTGACGTCATCCCCACCTTCCTCACTACTTGCGTAGGCAGTCCACTTAGAGTGCCCAGCTTGACCTGATGGCAACTAAGTGCAGGGGTTGCGCTCGTTGCAGGACTTAACCTAACACCTCACGGCACGAGCTGACGACAGCCATGCAGCACCTGTATCCGTGTCCATTGCTGGAAGGACGACTTTCATCATCTGTCACGGACCTTTCAAACCCAGGTAAGGTTCTTCGCGTTGCATCGAATTGAACCACATGCTCCACTGCTTGTGCGGGCCCCCGTCAATTCCTTTGAGTTTCAACCTTGCGATCGTACTCCCCAGGTGAGATGTTTAACGCGTTAGCTCAGGCACCGATCCTTGCGGACCGACACCGAACATCCATCGTTTAAGGCGTGGACTACCAGGGTATCTAATCCTGTTTGCTACCCACGCTTTCGTCCTTGAGCGTCAGTATCGAGCCAGGTAAACGCCTTCGCTACCGGTGTTCTTCATGATATCTACGCATTTCACCGCTACACCATGAATTCCATTACCCTCTCTCGAACTCAAGACAAGCAGTTTCGAAGGCAGTTTCCCGGTTGAGCCGGGAGATTTCACCATCGACTTGCTTGCCCGCCTGAAGACCCTTTACACCCAGTAATTCCGGACAACGCTTGCACCCTACGTATTACCGCGGCTGCTGGCACGTAGTTGGCCGGTGCTTATTCGCAGGGTACAGTCACTTCCCGCGCGAGGCGGGACATTCTTCCCCTGCAAAAGAGGTTTACATCCTAACGGATTTCATCCCTCACGCGGCGTCGCTGCTTCAGGCTTTCGCCCATTGAGCAATATTCCTCACTGCTGCCTTCCGTAGAAGTCTGGACCGTGTCTCAGTTCCAGTGTGGCTGATCGTCCTCTCAGACCAGCTACCCATCGTTGACTTGGTGGGCCGTTACCCCGCCAACTATCTAATGGGACGCAGGCCCATCTCGTGACATTCCGGTTTGCACCGGAACCTTTCATTCCATCACAATGCTGTAACAGAACTGCATCGAGTATTAGTCCCGCTTTCGCGGGGTTATTCCCGTTCACAAGGTAGATTGCCTACGTGTTACTCACCCGTTCGCCGGTTTACTCAGGATATTGCTACCCCTTTCTCCCAGACTTGCATGTGTTAGGCACGCCGCCAGCGTTCGTCCTGAGCCAGGATCAAACTCTCCGTTGTAAGTTTAAAACTTTCAACTTCGAGCCTGATCTTGCTGCCCTGCCCTGCAACCTTAACGGTTGAGGACAGGAAGTTGAAGCTCCTGAAAAACTGACTTAAGAGCTGTGCACACTATGTCAAAGAACACTTGAAATAAATGTCCCGATTCCGGGAAAAGGAATCGGAACCACCATCTGAATGGGCTAATAATATACGAACTTTTTGGCAATATGTCAAGAATTTTCCTCTTTTCCCCAGGAATATTTTATTTGCCGATTTGCCGCAATAACGCGCGTTTTCGGGCACTCCTATGAATGACCACTTTCAGCTACCACAAAGAACTCCTGCTCGAGCATCCTGTAAACCTGTACCAAGGGGATTTCCCTCTCCACTGCAATCCTCTTGCACTCCTCAAATTCAGGAATCAACTGCTCGCGTCCCTCGTGCATCACAACCTTCACTCTAACTATGCCGAATTGCGTGCGCACTTCTTTCTGACTCCGCACGAGTTTTCTCCGTTCGCTCGGCTGGATCCGAACCCCCAGCGTCGTCGTCTCTGCAAAGAAAACCCGAAGAACATCGTCTAACCTGTTGCGACCCACCAGCGCGGAGACCACAATCCCCGGCCTTCCTTTCTTCATGATGACCGGAACCATGTACGCATCCTGAGCGCCCGACGAAAGCAGCCGATCAATCACGTACGGATAAATCTCCGGATTCATGTCATCGATGTTCGTCTCTACAATGAGCGTCTCGTCGTCGTCATACGCCGGCAGCAGCTCTCCGACCATAACCCGCAGAACGTTCGGAACATGGGGGATCTCTCTCGTCCCGGCACCATAGCCGATACTCTCCACCTTCATGCGTTCAGCCGCGAGGACACCGGACGACATCGCTTTGATAATCGCCGCTCCCGTCGGGGTCGTCAATTCGTACGGAATGTCCGTTAGAACAACCGGATAATCTCTCAGGATCTCCGTCGCAGCAGGCCCGGGCAGAGGAAGCTTGCCGTGTTCCGTATCGATAAAACCACCGCTTCCCAGTTTGACGGGTGAGGAATAAATTTCCTGGATCCCTAACTGTTCAAAACAAATCGACGCTCCGATGATATCAACGATCGAATCCAGCATCCCCACTTCATGAAAATGGATTTTCTCAATCGAAGTGTTGTGAACTTTGGCCTCCGCCCTTGCCACCTCCATGAAGATTTTCTTTGCACCATCCTTGACGCGCGAACTCAGCAAACTCTCGTCGATTATTTTGAAAACATCCGACAGATGTCGATGGCGTTTCTCTTCGGCCGAAATGACCACATCGAGTTTCACCGCGGTGATGCCGTTTCGTTGGACATGAGAGGCCTCCAGTTCCACACCGCGGAGATTGAGCTTCCGGATCTCCGCGCGAAGAACGTCCATTGAGACGCCGGCACTGACGAAGGCGCCGAGAGTCATGTCACCGCTCACGCCGGCGACAGTATCGAAGTACACAATTTTCATATCGCTCTCCTCATAAGACTTTTTCGAGATAGGAAAGAAATCGCATCGTCGCACCGACATTCCGGCGAACAAACTCAAGAGCATCCTGTCCAGCACGGCGTCGCAACTCATCGTCTTCGATGAGCATCCGGAATTGCTGATAGAGCTCTTCTGCATTCGTTCCGACAAACGCGGCCCCTTCCGCGATGAGCTTCAGCGCTTCCTGAGAGTTTTGATGTTTCGGACCGATGACGAGGGGAATGCCATAGGCGGCCGGTTCAAGAACATTGTGCACTCCCTGCCGGAAACTCCCGCCGACGTACGCCACGTGGGCGTATTGATACAGGGCCATCAGGATACCGACGCTGTCGATGATGATTAACCGTTCATTATTGTAATCGCTCAGCATCGAAAACCGGATCGACGAAATCTGAGCGTTCAACCTGTATTCGATGCGCTCCAGAGTCTCCATGTTGGGTTCATGGGGGACGAGAATTACCAAAAGATCAGGATACCCGGCAACGAGCTTGCGGACAGCCGGGAACAGCTCATCCTCGTCTTCCTGCCAGCTACTGCCGATCACCAAGAGTTTCTTCCTATCGACGACCGATGCGGGGAGATAATGATGGGTCTTCGAGTCCGCACTTCGCTGCCACACCTGGTCGTACCGGGTATCGCCCATGACATCGACAAGCGGATGGTCGAGGTCAAAAGACTCGAACATCCTCTTATCGGATTCCGAAACCGTCAAAATGTAATCGAGTGAGTTATATACGGCGCGATGGAATTGTTTTGCCAGCGGAAGACTTCTGGCGCTGTTTTGACGGAGCGTGGCATTCGCGATGAAACTCGGAATTTTTGCCCGCTGCAACGCCCGGAGATGGTTGGGCCAGAGGTCGTACCGTACCATGACTGCAGCCGAAGGCCTGACCAGGCTGACAAAACGTTCGGCATTCCGGGAGGAGTCGAACGGCAAGTACGTAATAATATCAGCGGGTTTATATGCCCCCGTGTGCTCATAGCCGGAAGGAGAAAAAAAGGAGACGACGATCTCCACAGAAGGGTCCCGTTTCTTCAACTCTGCGATAATTGGTTTTGCCTGTTCGAATTCACCCATGGAAGACGAGTGGAACCAAATCCGCCTCGTAGTTCCCCGTAGCCGGTGAACATTCGTCTGTAAGGTGCGGAAGAGATCCTTCCTGCCCCGAATTCCTCTCCGCACCTTGGGGTCGATCAATCGAAAGATCTGAAAGGCCACCCAGCCAAGAGGAATGACGAGATAATCATATATGATCCACCAGATCATTCGTTCTTATGACTCCGTAGCTTGAATAGTGTCACCCAGGACGATCGCGCCCCCCTGCATGACGCGGGCCAGCATTCCCCGCCGTCCGGCTGATGCCCGGAGAAGTCCCGGGCTAATTTCCTCCATCCGGCTGCATGGCGTGCACGGCCCCGCGATTTCCAGAACAACCGATTGCCCCAGTTTCAACCTCTGGCCGCGGGTGAGCTTCATCAATTCAAGCCCCAACGTGGTGACATTTTCCTTGATTTCTCCCGGACGCAGTGAAAGCTGGTCGAGGGTCTCCTTTTCAATGAGCAATACCTGTCGTGAGCTCTCGGGGAGGGCGTGCCTGTCTCCTTTAGGACCGAGATTTGCAATCGCTTCCATCCTTTCCACCGGCTGCATAGGTTTACGATGGCCCGGGCACAGTTGCAACGAGACGATCCTGCCTTGCGATGGCGGGTTACCGTTCATCGGATGCGGTTCACGAAGTGTGCTGTTCTGCGTTATTGACTAACTGACGCGCGGCATTCATCACATCATCCACGAGGACGTTCTTCATGCATTTAAAGTGACCCTTCGGGCATTGTTCCAATCCGATATGCGAGCACGGCCGGCAGGAAAGACCTTTGCTCTCCATGACAATACTCTCCGTGCCGTACGGGAAAAATCCAAATTCGCGGACCGTCGAGCCAAAGACCGCCACGATCTTGCGCTGTCTCGCGGCGGCAAGGTGCATGACGCCCGTATCATTGCAGATAACAAGATCGCAAAAATCAAGCGCAGCGGCAGTTTCGAGAAGCGAAAACCGTCCGGCAAATATCTCGGCGACGCCCGAGCCGCTCGCGGTATTAATCATCTGAGCGATATCGCCGCAGTATTCGACATCTTCCTTTCCACCGAAGACAAGAATCTTCGCCTTGCGTTCTTTCGCATACAACACTCCCAACTCCACGAATCGTTCCTGCGGCCATCGCTTTGTGAAATGCTTCGCCGCCGGCGCGAATCCAATGACCGTATCGTACCGCTCGAGCCTGAACTTACTCAGCGCCGCAGAAACTGCAAACATCGTTTCATCCGGGATAAACAGCTCGAGCCCTTTGCCGTCATCGGTGATTCCGAGACGCCGAGCTGTTTCAAGGTAGCGCTCGGCGACCGGAATAATACGGTCATAAAAATTCAACTTAGAATTAACCAGGAAAAAACGCTCGACAACCCGCTTGTTCACGACCTCTACTGCTTTCGCTCCGGAGAAAATCCGGAGATAACGACTCCGGAGACTATTATGGATATCGAGGATTACATCGTATCGTTCATGGCGAATCCTCTTCCTCAGGTCTTTCAGCTCACGGCGATCGGCCGTTTGTAACTCTATGACCGTCGAAAGATGATGACTGAATCTCACCAATTCGGCAAACTCGGACTTCACCAGGAAATCAATCTGCGCTGCCGTGTACTTCGCGCGCACTGCTCGAACAAGGGGTGATGCCAGAACAATGTCGCCGATGGAGCTGAATCGAATAATTAGAATTTTCTGAGGATCCCGCATACGAACGGAGGAAACTTACCTATTTTTGCGGGAAATTGCAAAATGGAAAAGTTGACCCTCCATTTTGTTGGAGCGGTGCTGGGGGTTGTCTTCGCCGATGGAAGAAGGTAACCTTTTGCTCTGACATACCGCAGTTGAAGGTTCCCTTTGTCAGACTTACGCTTCTTCATCATCGAACAAAAACCGCCGAAGCTCCTCAAGCTTCTCCCTCGTGTACGAATTGACGAATTCTTTATACTGCCTTGGGTCGTTGTCAAAGAAACTGAGCAGAAGGTTACCTTTATCTGAGTCATTCCGGGTGGAAAAGGTAGCCTTCTTCTCGCCTGGCTGAAGGTAACCTTCACCCCTTTCGATTAAGCTTCCGTAGTTCGAGTACTTCCAATCCTCCGGCTCGTCCACAAGTCCCGCAATGACAGCATTTACGTGAATGTACCGCGCTACGTGTATCAAGTGTTCGCCCGATCCGAGCCGTTTGTACCGATATGGTCCTTGGAACAGATGCCCGCTTCGACGATGACGAAGGTTGAAGTGTTTCGCCACAGATGTTGCCAGCGCATTCATCATTGAAGCGATGGAACCGCCATTGTCCTGAGAAAGGATAAGGTGGTAACGGTTTGGCATGAGGCAATAAATGACCACCTGAACGTGATGACGGCGGGCGTATTCGTGCAACCGACGCATGAAGAATTGATAATCATCATCATCGAGAAAAATCTTCTGGCGGTTGTTCCCCCTATTGTAGATGTGATAGAACTCGTTGTCGACGATTTGTTCTTTACGGTCCATAGCCTCCCCAAGCGCTGGCAGAAGGTTACCTTCTGCAATGTTATTCCCAAGCTGAAGGTAACCTTCGCCTTGTAGAAGGTTACCTTCTGCGATGTTATTTCTGCGTTGAAGGTAACCTTCGTCTTGCAGAAAACTGCAGCTTCAGTTCTTGCTCGAAGGTATCGAATGTTGGCTTGTCGAATAGCACAAACCGGATCGTGCGCACATGTTTTGCCTCCTGGAGGAAATCAATCGACTCGGTAAGCATGATCTTCGCACAGTGAAACGGTGAGAATCCACCGACGCCCGTGCCAAGCGCGGGAAAACTGATGGAAGCAATATTATTCTTCTCTGCGAGTTGCAGTGAATTGCGCGTCGAGGATTTTACTTTGTCAGCGTCGGTGCGGAGGTCTTGCCCCATGACAGCGGCATGGATAACATACTTTGCTTCGAGTTTGCTTCCTCCGGTAATAACCGCCCGCCCAATCTCGACGGGCCCCTGAGCGACAGCTTCACGCTCAATCTCGTCGCCGCCTTTTCGCTTGATCGCGCCGGCGACTCCCGCGCCCATCCAGAGATGGTTGTTCGCCGCGTTCACGATCGCTTCGGTGTCCTGGTCTGCGATGTCCCCCTGGACGATTTCGACGAGGCCATTGTTGATGTGAATCTGCATTTGAGAAACTCACTGATCACAGACGAAGAGGAATGCCCACCTCGCAAAATGCGGTGATCAACCCGGCGGGCGTAGAGTTCTTGTCGCTGACCTGTCCCCCTGATCCTCGGATGGTTCCTTTGGATCTCACTCAGTCCGGATTAATGGGGAGAATCAACCGAACGGTGGTGCCCTTTCCCATTTCGCTGTCGATCTCGATCCTCCCTTTGTGGTCGTCAACGATCTTCTTGACAATCGCCATGCCGAGTCCCGTGCCATGTTTCTTCCCGTAGGTGACAAACGGCTCGAAGATCTTCGCTTTGACCTCGGGAGGCATTCCGGTTCCCGTGTCAATAAACTCGATGGCCACAGCGACGTCTTTCGGCATCGTGATGACGGTTAATTGACCGCCGTTCGGCATCGCGTCAGCGGCGTTGCCCGCGATATTGTAGAAAACGCGCATGAGTTTGTCCTGGTCGACCTTAACGGTACCCGCGAATTGCAGGTTACGCTGCAACTGCACATTCCTTTTGGTGAGGTCTTTCTCGACAAAGGTCAGCACCATCTCGATCAACTCTCCGAAGTCGCATTCCTGGATGTTCGTCGAGCTGACACCGCGTGAAAAATCCAGGATTTCCTGGGTCATATTCACAAAGCGGTCTATCTGCTTCATCATGTCGTCGGCAAGCTTTGTCACTTCGGCATCCGGCGACTTCTTCTTCATGACCTGGGCGTACACCCGAAGTGTTCCCATCGGATTCTTGATGTCGTGAATGATCGTGCTGGCCATTCTTCCCACGGCCGAAAGCCGCTCGCTGGAGACCATTTGTTGGGCAAGTTGCGCGTTCTCTACCGCGATCGACGCATGAATGGAGAGCGCCCCGAGTAATTCTTCGTCATCTTTTGTAAACGGACCGTGTTTCTTGTTGAGCAACTGAAAGACGCCGATCGTTTTTCCATCTTTGTTCTGCATCGGCATGCACAGGATGGTCGTCGTCTTGTACCCACTCTTTTTGTCGACCTCCGGATTGAAGCGGGAATCGGCGTACGCATCGGGGATATTGATCGTCTCTCCCGTTGCGGCAACATGTCCGGCAATTCCCTTCCCAAAAGGCAGACGGATTTCGACCATGGAAGCGCCCTGGAGGACTTTCGACCACAATTCCTGCTTAACATCGTCGATAAGATAGACAGTCCCCCGGTCGGCGTTAAGCGCGCTCGTGGCGGTCTCCAGGATGATGCCGAGCAACTTGTCCACGTCGAGAGAAGAATTGACGCTTTTGCTCGCGTCGATGAGTTTACGCATCTTCTCCACCTGCCGCTGGGCGGCCTCGTTAAAACGCTCGCACTGGAGAATAACCACCTCGTCAACCGTCCGCAACCTGACACTCAACATACGAAGGAGGCTCTGCTGAAAGGGCTGGCTCATCTTCACCAAGCCGGTGAAATCCTCTCTCGGGAGAGGAACAACGGTGCAGTCGGTTTGCGCGATCGCCGCGGCCGACTTGGGACGATTATCGATCAATTCCATCTCACCAAAAAAATCACCTTCATGGATAACTGCCAATACCACTTCCTCACCAAACCTCATTTTCTTTGCGATTCTCACGGTCCCCGAAAGCACGAGGTACAGACACCCGGTTTCGCTTCCGTCATCGAAGATCAACTCTCCGGCCCGGTAGTGATGTTCGCGCAGTTTTGGAAGAATAGGTTTGAGTGTAGATTCGTCGACAGCCTCGAGAAGAACATTTCGACGGACTTTGTCGATAAATGAGGAATTGTTTGCCATTGCAACTACTCCGTTGTGTGTGTTGTGTCGGGAATATCGTCCGCGATCCCTTCTGCTCTTGGTTCAACAATTCTTGACATACCCGGACTCAATAATATAAAAAGTTGAGGTAAGAAGCAAGGTGACAGGCACGTGGCCGGGGCCGCGGTTCCAAAACTCAGAGATTCCTTGAATTTAGGCTTATCGTTCAATCCAGGTGCTTGTAAAATCCGACTTTTGGGGCTATATTGTGAAGAATAAACGATCATGCGGCTATCTCTTCACATATTGCGTGCCCACGCAGGACCGTTCCTGTTTTCCCTCTTCACGCTGATGTTTGTCTTTTTGTTGCAGTTTGTCATGCAATTCATTGACCAGTTGGTGGGTAAGGGGTTGAGCGCGTGGGTCATCGGTCAATTGATCGTGCTCAATCTCGCATGGATCGTAGTGCTTGCCGTACCTATGTCGGTGTTGGTGGCCACGCTCATGGCCTTCGGCGGCCTGTCTGCCCAAAATGAAATTACCGCCATGAAAGCGAGTGGAATGAGTCTCTATCGCATGATGCTGCCCGTCATATTCGCCGCAATCCTCACGACGTATCTGCTTGAGGAATTTGACAATAAAGTTCTTCCCGACGCGAATCACCTTGCCAAAACGCTCATCGTAGATATTCGAAGGAAGAAACCCACGTACACGATCGTTCCCGGACTCTTCTCACAGGACATCAGCGGATACAGCATCCTCGTCAACAAGACATTTGAGCAATCGAACGACCTTGAGGGCGTAACGATCTACGACTACACCGACCCGACAACGAACGTTGTCGTGACGGCGCAGCGGGGAAAGGTCTCCTTCACACCGGATTACCGGAAGCTGGTCATGGACCTGGAAAACGGAGAGATTCATCAACTGAACAATTCTGACCCCAACCTCTACCGGCGCATGCGATATAGCCAGCATCGCATTGTGATGAACGTCGAGGGCTTCGATTTTGAACAATCGGGACCTGAGACATTCTCTCGCGGCGAGAGGGAGATGAGCGCGCGCGATATGCAGTTCTACGTCGACAGTCTTCAGCGGCTGAACAACTCTGCGGAATCGAGACTTAACCAGATTATCGGGGAACGCATAAACGAACCGTACCTGCCGTCGTTTGCGGTTTCTGTCCAGGTCCAGCCCGGATTGACGCGCCAGAACGCGATAACCCGTGCGATTACAGAGGTGCGTAATCTCGCGAATATGATCGACAATCAACTCGTTTTCATCAAGTACAATCAGGATCAGATCAACGAATACACGGTCGAAATTCACAAAAAGTATTCGATCCCCGTCGCGTGCTTTGTCTTCGTGTTTGTCGGTGCGCCGCTGGGCATTATGGCAAGGCGCGGGACATTCGGCATCGCCGCCACCCTGAGTCTCGGATTTTTCCTGATGTACTGGTCGTGCCTGATCGGCGGCGAGAAACTTGCCGACCGCGGAATCATCGCTCCTTGGACGGGAATGTGGATAGCAAATATCATCCTTTCAGTTCTTGGCACGTACCTCACCATCCGCATGGCCCGGGAAACTCCCAGCATCGATTGGTCGAGGTTTCAACGAATCCTCCCAAAGTCCTGGCGCTCACCCCAGGCAACGAACGTTGAAGGCAACCGGGAACCATGAAGATTATCGACCGCTACATTCTCCGACAGTTCGTCGTGACGGCAATTTTCTCCGTTGTCGCGTTCACCGTCGTCTTTGTGGTTGTCGATATGATGGAGAATCTGGACAACTTCCTCGACAAACAAGCGACCGTCGGCATCGTTGCACTGTACTACATGTATTTCATCCCCGAGATCATCAAACTCATGATCCCGGTTGCGATGCTCCTCTCCGCATTGTTCACGACGGGACGCCTTTCCACATTCAACGAGCTAACGGCATTGAAATCGAGCGGGATAAGTCTCTACCGATTCCTCGCACCCCTCCTGATCTTCTCACTTGTTGTGAGCGGCGTGTCGGTGTATTTCAACGGGTGGGTTGTGCCGTTTGCCAATAAGAAGAAACTGGAAATCGCGCGCGGCTATTTTCAGAGAAACATCGAGGTCATCGCCAAGAGCAATATTTTCATCCAGGACAGCCCCACGCGCATCCTTTCGATCGGTGTGTTTGACGACCACCTCAACAGCGCCTCGCACGTATCGCTGCAGAATTTTGGAAAGCCCGATCCGACGGTCGTCGTTGACCGCTACGATGCGGACCAGATGCGATGGGATCCCGCCACAAAATCGTGGACGCTGTATCACGGGACACAGAGGATCTTCGGGGAAGGAAAGGAGACTATACGACAGTTCAGTTCACTCCCGATGGGTTCACTCAATTTTTCGCCGGAGGACATACGCAAAAAACAAGAGGTCCCGGATGAAATGGCGTACGAAGACTTGAAACAGTTCATCAAGGATGAGCAGCATTCGGGACACGATGTTTCCCGGTGGCTGGTCGATTTTTACGGAAAGATTGCATTCCCGTTCGCGAACTTCATCGTTGTGCTCTTTGGCGTTCCATTTTCGTCGATCAAGCGCCGCGGCGGATTGGGCATCGAATTCGGGATTGCTATTGCTATTTGTTTCTTCTACATGATTTTTCTTAAGGTAAGTCAGGCGTTCGGGTACAACGGGGACATCAATCCCCTTCTTACGGCGTGGCTCGCGAACATCATTTTCCTCGCGGGAGGATTGTTCAATCTGTGGCGTGTACCGAAGTAAGCCCGGTCAACGACTGGCGTGTGACGTCACATCATCGAGTGCGGCTACTTGTTTTGGCTTTTTCGAACCCCCCACGACACGTCGCAGGCACGACAGGGGGGTTATGTTTTCTTCACACGGTTCAACCGATTCACTGTCAGCTCCCGCGCCGTTTCTTTTTCTAGCTGTCGATTACGGGTTCTCGTCATGGCTTTTTCGAACCCCCCTCGATCCCCCCTTTGAATAAAGGGGGGACGACACATCGCAGGCACGACAGGGGGGTTATGTTTTCTTCACATGGCTCA
>Ga0209777_10001701_pt1 | contig 30909 bp, 27 predicted proteins | sample FrelakmetHBP12HB_FD_187147 | JGI IMG/M metagenome (GOLD analysis project Ga0209777, IMG submission 187147) | Freshwater lake sediment microbial communities from the University of Notre Dame, USA, for methane emissions studies -HBP12 HB (SPAdes)... | ecosystem: Environmental > Aquatic >... | reverse complement strand
TGACAATAAGCACTACAGCTTATGCTATTGGATATGGTTCTACTACCACTGTTATAGATGGAATAGGCACTACAAAGGATCTAACTCCTAGAATTACTAGCTTGGCGGTTTACAACGACACTACTAATACTGCAGTCGGTGGTGCATTTACTTACAGCAACTCTACTACGGGATGCGTAGTCACTTTTGTGGCTACCAACGAAGAAGCAATTGCTGCTGGTGGTACCAGAATCTACAGATTAGACGGTAACGTTACAGTTGGTCCAGCTACTGGTGATGCTGTATTAACACAGATTAATTCAAAGGGTTCGATTCTAACGGATAATTATGCTAATATTGCTGGTGCTGCCGGATCACTTGTTTGGTCTGACAGATCAGGTGCAGCTGGTGGTACTCATAGTGAATCAACTCTTGATTGGACTAATGACTACAAAGTCACTGGTATTCCGACCACTACTTTAACTCTTTCTAAGTAAAGAGTAATAATTCCTTTCCTTGTGGGAAAAACAAAAAGCCCGCCCTCTTGGGGCGGCTTTTTGTTTTTGGATAACCGCTTCTTTTTTTATGTTTTAATTTATGATATAAAAATAATATCAATATTAATTTCTGGAAGTTAGATAATTATGAAAATTTTAGTTACAGGCGGAGCAGGTTTTGTAGGCTTCCATCTTGTAGATAGATTGATAGGGGAAGGTCAGAGAGTGGTTGTAATTGATAATTTGTCTACCGGTAAGAAAGAAAATTTGAATCCCAGATCTAAATTTTATAAGTTGGATATTCGGGATCCCAAAATATCTAAAGTTTTTCAGACGGAGAAACCGGAAATTGTTTTTCATTTCGCAGCCCATATTGAAGCCAGAAAATCTGTAGAAAACCCGATTTCTGATGCAGATATTAATATTTTAGGTAGTCTGAATATTCTAGAAAATTGCAGAAAATACGGGGTAAAAAAGATAATTTTTGCTTCTTCGGGCGGAGAAATTTACGGAAATGCTAAAAAAATTCCTACTTCTGAAGCATATCATCCGTGTCCGATTTCTCCTTATGGAGTCGGGAAATTAGCTGTAGAAAAATATTTAGATGCGTATTCAAGGTTGTTTAAAATTCCCTATGTTGCATTGCGTTACGGCAATATTTACGGACCAAGGCAAAATCCCTATGGCGAGGCGGGGGTAGTGGCGATTTTTACCGATAAAATGCTGAAAAACAAACAGCCCTTAATTCATGGCAGTGGCAAACAAACCAAAGATTATGTATTTGTAAAAGATGCAATTGATGCCGCTATTTTAAGTTTTAAAAAAGATTTCAGGGGTATTTTGAATGTCGGAACAGGAAAGGAAACATCGGTGTTGAAAATTTTTTATTTGATTAAAAAATTAACTAACTCTAACGTTAAGGAAAAACATATTCTTCTTCCTATCTGCAGTTTTAAAAGAGGATGCCTTTCAATTTCAAAAGCTAAAAAAGAACTTAATTGGAAACCTAAATATGATTTATATAGGGGATTAGAAAAAACAATAGATTGGTTTAGGGTTAGATAAAAAAACCGCTCAAAAAGCGGTTTTTTTAGTTGATTACTATAATTTTATTGAGGAAGTTCCTCTAAGAACTTATCTACGTCTTCTTTTGCATCCGGCATAATTTTCAGGATACCAAGCGCCTCTTTGCGCGCTTTTTCATATTCTCCCATTTCTTTATATATAAAAGCCAGAGATGCCCTATATTGGACATTCGAAGGCTCAAGGTTAATTAATTCTTTATAAACCACCGTTAAGTCGTTATAATTTTTTAAATTGGCATAAACCTTAGCCAATTGTACGAGTGCTTCCTTTGAATTTATTGGATAAGAGTTTTTTTCTGCAGTCTCCATATCTTCTCCGGCTTTTATATTTTCTCCCAAATAAATTTCAGAAAGTCCCTTTAACCACCAGCAATCGCCAAGAGTAGGATTTAAATCAATACATGCTTGAGCTTTTTCTTTCGCCCCCAGATAATCTCCGGTTATTAACTTTGTCGTCGTCCATCTGGTAAAAACTTCCTGTCTTTTCGGGCTTAATTCATAAGCTTTTTGAAAATAGGAATTTGCTTCATTCTTTAAGTCTTGTCCTCCAACTTCAATTAAAATATTTGTATAATCTCCAAGCGATATCCAATTTCTTGTATAATAGGGCGTAGTCTTTATATTTTCTTTTAAAGCTTCTACGGCTTTTGGCGCTAAAACATTTGTCATTTCTGGCTTTTCTTTAATACATTCATCAATAACCTCAATATATTTTAGGCGTAGATAATTATTTAAATAAGTTTTACTGGGTAAAATCCCCTCCATTTTTGTTAAAGCGTTTTCGCAGTCTTTATTTTGTGAAAGATAAACAGCCAGATTGATTTCCTTATTAATCCGCAAAGGTTTTAAATTAAAACTCCAGATAAACCAGATTAATACACAGAATAGCACAAATAAGAACACAGATTTATATAGATTTTTTGTGTCTTTTTGCTTAAGTTGTTTTTTATTTTCGTTTGCGTAGTTTTGTGCAATTCCTTTTGGAGGCGAAGCGCTTTGAATAAGAAAAAGAGAATAACTTATAAGAAGGAATAATATTAAATAAGTAGAGAAAGTATCAAAACTAAAGAAGTCGGCCGTCAAATAGGCTAAAAAAGTCGCTTGGATGCCATGGGCTTCTATTTGTGTTTTTTCGTGTTCATCCCCGTGTGATTCTGCGTGTTTGAGTTTCTGAAGTTGCCAAAACAAGACCCCAAAAAGCGCCAAATAAACTATTAAGGCTGGAATTCCAGCCGTCGTTCCGATATCAAAAACAAAATTATGCGCTCTATCCCACCAGTTATCCCAATCATTTTCAATATAAGGTAGGGAAGGATCATAATATTTATCAAAACCAATTGAAAAATTTTCAGGCCCATAACCCAAAATCGGCCTATTCTTTATCGCCTCCACGGCAACTTTCCAGGCAGAAATTCGCGGATCTTCAATGGCAAGAGAAATAGATAATCTTTGGGTTATTCCCAATAAAATTTTATTTTCTTGAATAATTCCTTGAAAAAATTGAGGAAGTCCCAATTGAGTATTTATAGAATAAAGACTATAAATTCCCAAAAACAAAATAATCCCAAAAAAGATTTTTAATAAAATTAATTTTTTAGGATAAAAAAATAAAAAATATAAGAATCCGATTGCAAGACCAAAATAAACAGCCCGGGTATAAGTTAGAAAAATAACAAAAATAAAAAGAAAAAAAGAAAGAAAATAAAATATTTTTTTAATCAATGTTTTTTCCTTAATGCCAAGACTTACGGTTAAAAAAACTAAAAGCAGGAGATAAATGCCTAAAAATATCGGTCCTCCCATAGTTGAAGGGGGTCGATACTCAAAACTAATAAAAAAACCTTTTAAAAAACCAATTTGTTGGAAAATAGCGATTACCGAAACCAAAATGCCAATAAAAATTGCAAAATTTAAGATTTTTTTCCAGTCTCCTCGCCGAATTATCAGAAATGATAAAATAGCAAATATAATATAAAAAGCAAAATTTAAAAAACCTCCGGAACGATAAGGGTTACCCCAGAAGCTAAAATGGGGATCTAAAGAAAAAATCGTTGCCAAAAAGAAAATTCCCAAAAGAGCAATTAATAGCCAAAAAGGTAGTCCGTATCGGCGTAAATCCGTTTTACCCGTATTAATCAGTGTTTTATTGTCCGTATTAATCCGTGTTTTCTGAAAAATAAAAAAGAATAACAATATCGATAAAATAATTCTAAAAACAATAGTCTTTCCCCAATCAGGTGGCGAAAACCAAGGCGGTAAATTTAGTAGGGGCAAGGCTAAAATCAAAAAAAACAAGAATAAATAAACCCAGTAGAATTTCGAGCTGTCAAATTTCATATTATTTTATAATACAAAAAAAACACAGAAAGAACAATAATGATTTTGACCCCAAATGACCCCTCTTGACACCCATTGCCCAAGGTTTATTATCAGAATATGGAAGAAATTAAACCAAACCAAGTTTATACTACCAAAGAGGCCCAAGATTTTCTAAAAATTAGCGATAGCACTATTAAGAGGTGGTTGAAAAAAGGAATTCTGCGGGCAAATAAAATCGGCGGGACTTATCGAATTTTAGGCCGGGAAATTTTGAGGTTGATCTCTCCTAAAATTGAGGAAAAAGCAGTGAGAACTTACCAAACAATAAAACAAAAAACTAAAAAAACCATCGAGAAGTGGTAAACAGTTTTTTGTATAAACCGGTTTTAAAATTTATGAAAACAATAATACTTTGCGGGGGGATGGGTACCCGTATGAAAGAAGAAACAGAATTTAAACCAAAGCCATTAGTTCTGGTGGGCGGAAAACCAATTCTTTGGCATATTATGAAAATTTATGCTTATTATGGTTTTAACGAATTTATTTTAGCTTTAGGTTATAAGGGAGAAATGATAAAGGATTATTTTTTGAATCAAAAGGCTTTTTTGAATGACTTTACGCTGGACATGGCTACAAACAAAAAAGAATTTCACGATGATGGATGTGATGAGTTTAAAATTACTTTTGCTGAGACAGGTTTAGAAAGTCAAACCGGAGAAAGAATATTAAAAGTCAAAAAATACATAACCGAAGATGAGTTTATGATAACTTATGGAGACGGCGTTTCCGATCTTGATATAAATAAATTAGTTGATTTTCATAGGAAACAAAAAACAATAGGGACGATTACGGGTATTCATCCTTATTCAAAATATGGTTTGGTGAAAATAGATCCCAATAAAAATTTAGTTATTAATTTTGAACAAAAACCGTTGATGTATAATTATGTGAATGGCGGGTTTATGCTTTTTAATAAAAAAGCCTTTGATTATTTTGATAACGGCCCGATAGAAAACGGTTTGATCAAGCTTGCTAAAGAAGGTCAGCTTTCTATTTATGAATACGAAGGGTTTTGGAAAGCAATGGATACCTATAGGGAGATGGAAGAACTTAATAAATTATGGGATAAGAAAAAGCCTTGGGCAGTTTGGGAAAAAAGAAAATAAATTGCATCAACGCATGGACAATCTCCAAGATTTCTATAAAAACAAAAAAATTTTAATTACAGGGCATACTGGTTTTAAGGGGGGGTGGCTTACCCAAATTTTATTGAATTGGGGAGCGGATATCGTAGGGATAGCCTTGAAACCATCGACAAAACCTAATCTTTTCGAATCTTTAGGGATAAAAAATAAAATAAGCAATTATTTTACTGATATTCGTAATTTCAAAAAAATAAAGGAAATAATTTCTAAAGAAAAACCGGAAATAGTTTTTCATCTGGCAGCCCAGCCGTTAGTTAGAGATAGTTATGACGACCCCTTGTATACATTTGAAACAAATATTATTGGTACTGCAAATTTATTACAAGCGATAAAAGAAGTTGGCGGGGTTAAATCTGCGGCGATTATTACGACCGATAAGGTCTATGAAAATAAAAAAGATATTGTTTATAAGGAGGATGATAAATTAATGGGTTACGATCCTTACAGTAGTAGTAAGGTTGGAGCAGAGATAGTGACAGATTCTTATATTAAATCATTTTTTAACCCGAAAGATTACAATAAAAAGCATAAAACTTTAATAGCCTCGGCAAGATCCGGTAATGTGGTTGGGGGAGGAGATTGGCAAAAAGATAGAATTGTATCTGATATTGTAAGGGCAGTTTTTGAGAAAAAAGAAAAATTAATAATAAGGAATCCAAAATCAATCAGGCCATGGCAATACGTCTTGGAAGATCTTGAGGGTTATTTGTTGCTTGCAAAGAAACTTTATGAGGGGAAAAAAGAATTTTCAGGAGCTTGGAATTTCGGTCCGGATATTTCAGAAAATTGCTTAACGGTTGAAGGGCTGGTCAAAAAATCATTTAAGATATTAAAGAAAGGTTCTTATGCTGTAAAAAGAGATTTTACGAAACACGAGGCAGAAATTGTTAGGTTGGACATTGGCAAAGCTAAGAAAAAATTAAAATGGAGACCAAAAATTAATATTAACGGAACCCTAGAAGCGACCTTCGATTGGTATAGGAATTTTTATGAAAGAAATAATTGCATTGATTTTACCGATAAGCAAATTAGATCATTTTTTAAGTAAAATGAACTGTCGCAATTGCAACAAAAAAATAATTAATTTTTTTTCGTTGGGGCAAATGCCGCTTGTCAATTTTTTTTTAAAAAAAGAAGAAATACCCCATGAAAAGAAATATGATTTAAGTGTGGGTTTCTGTCCTAAATGTTATTTAGTCCAGTTAATTAATACAGTATCTCCGGAAGAACTTTTTAGAAATTACATTTATTTTTCTTCCACCTCAAAATCTTTTTTAGAACATTGTAGAAAGATAGCCGATTACCTTACTAGGAGGTTGAAACTTGGTCCCGAAAGTTTAGTTTTGGAAATTGCCAGTAATGATGGAACTCAATTGCAGTTTTTTAAAGAACTCGGCATTAAAATTTTAGGCGTTGACCCTGCTCGGAATATTGCTGAAGTGGCGAATAAAAAAAGTATTCCTACCATCTCCGAGTTTTTTAATTATGAATTTGCCAAAAAAATGAAGGAGGAGCAGGGGGTTCAAGCCGATCTAGTTTTTGGAGCTAATGTTCTAGCTCATGTGCTTGAAATTGTTGATTTTGTGAAAGGAGTTAAAGAAATTTTGAAGCCAAAAGGCACGGCAGTTTTTGAATTTCCCTACATTAAGGGTTTAATGGAAAATAAATTTGATATTATTTATCACGAGCATGTTTTCTATTATTCATTGCTAGCTTTAAGAAATTTATTTAAGAAAGCAGATTTAGAAATTTATGATGTAGAAATGACTCCGATGCAAGGTGGTTCCTTGCTGATATTTATTTCTCATCCAAATAATTTTCCAATGAGTGAGAATGCGAAAAACCTGGCAGATCAAGAGCTGAAAGACGGTTTTGATAAAATTGAAACCTATCAAAAAATTAACGAAAATGTAACTAAAATAAAAGAAGACATCATTTTTTTGTTAGAAAAAATTAAAAAAGAAGGCGGGAAAATAGCTGTTTATAGTGCTCCTGCCAAGGGCAATATATTATTAAATTATTTTGGTATTAAAAATTATCTTGATTTTATTGTTGATAAATCAGAGGTAAAACAGGGCTTATATACACCGGGAACCCATTTATTAATTTATCCGCCAAAAAAAGTTCATCAGGAAAAACCCGATTATCTTTTAATTTTAGCCTGGAATTTAGCTGAGGAAATTATAGATCAATTAAAAGATTATCACGAGTCAGGGGGTAAATTTATAATACCGATACCGAAGGCAAAAGTAATTTAATAATAAAGTAGTTTAGTAGTCAATAAAATGAAAACAAAACATAATGTAAAATCTCTTTTGATTGAAATATCTGGAATGTGTAACGCAAAGTGTCCATATTGTGCTCAGTGGAGAATAAGGCAAGAAAATCATTTTGGAGGGATTATGTCTCCAATTTTATTTGAACAAATAATTGATCATCTCTTTAAAATTGGAGTCGTCGACAAAAACCACTCCGTTGCTTTGCTTAGCTGGGGGGAACCCTTTTTGAATCCAAAAATTAACGATATTCTTCGAATTTTAAAGAATAAAAAACTTAAAGCATGTATTAGCTCTAATTTTATTATAAGACCCAATATAGATAAAGAACTCCTTTCTACAATATCTGTGTTAGTATTTAGTTTATCCGGGTTCAGTCAAGAAAGCTATGGCAGAATTCATGGGGCATCGCTAGATAAAGTTCTTAATAATTTTGAAAGTCTTTATACGGACCTACGCGAATACTCACCTGGCACGAAAATAGAATTAGCTTGGCATCGTTACTCGTTCAATGAAAATGAGTTTTGGGATGCATACAAATACTTTAATAGACCCGCCATTCACGTTGCACCCGTGATTGCTTATTTTAATGATCCGATTGAAATGATGGAATTTTTAAAGGGGAAATTATCAGATAGCAGATTAAAGATGGCTGAAAAAGATATTTTTCTTGACCGTATTCGTAAAAGTATAAATTACCATAAGAAAAAATCTAAAAATTATCACTGTCCGGGATTGGACACTATAGTTATTGATGAATCTGGGCAGTTATTAACATGTTGTGGTTTTACAAGATATGATTCTGATCATATTTTTGGGAACGTGCTTAAAATGTCGGCGGAAGAGATATTGAGCATTAAAGATCCGATCTGTAATGAATGTATTTCTTCTGGATTAGCTCGTTTTGTGTATAACCCAATTAAATCTTTACCTTCCGGTGGTGGGTTATATGACGTAATAACATATGGCATCAAGAACAAATTTTATTACGTACCTCTTCAATGCAAGTATATTTTGGTTCGAACATTAAGACAATTTCCACACGGTGAAAAAATTATAAACGCAATAAAAAATTTAAGATGATATTTAAAAAAACAAAAATAAGCGGGGTGTTTGTAATTAAACCGGAAATTAAAGAGGATGAACGCGGCTGGTTTACCAGAACTTTCTGCCAGGATGAGTTTGAGAAAAATGATATAGATTTTCCAATAGTTCAGGTTAACCGCTCTTTTACCAAAAAGAAGGGCACTATCCGGGGTCTGCATTTTCAAGTGGCGCCAAAGGAAGAAGGCAAAATAGTCCATTGCTTAAGGGGGTCGATATATGATGTAGCGTTGGATTTAAGGAAGGGTTCAGAAACATACGGACAATGGCACGCTGAAGAATTAACCGAAAACAATAGGAAAATGTTGTTTACCCCCAAAGGTGTAGCTCACGGACTTCAAACTTTGGAAGATGGCTGTGTAATTCAATATTTTATGTCGGAATTTTATTCTTCGGAACATTCTTCCGGTGCGCGTTGGGACGATCCGTTTTTTAATATTAAATGGCCGTTAACGCCAACAGCTATTTCAGAAAAAGACAAAAATTGGCCATTAATTCAAAAGTAATTATGAAAAAATCTAAAAAATTAATTCCGGCTACCAGTCCTTCCATAACCCAAAAAGAAATAAAATATGTTGCACAGGCAACTAGGGATGGTTGGAATGAGAATTACCGAAAGTATATAAATTTATTTGAAGAAAAGTTCGCTGAATATGTCGGTAGAAAATATGCTTTAGCAACTTCTTCTTGCACCGCCGCCCTTCATTTAAGTTATTTAGCTTTAGGGTTGAAAAAAGGAGATGAAGTAATAGTCCCCAATATAACTTGGATAGCGAGTGTTGAACCTTTATACTATATCGGAGCAAAACTGGTGTTTGCCGATATTGATTCTGGAACCTGGTGTGTTGATCCCGCCGATATTAAAAAAAAGATAACAAAAAAAACAAAAGCAATAATGGTAGTTGATTTATATGGCCACATTACAGATATGAAGCCGATTTTAAAAATTGCCAAGAGATATAAACTTAAAATTATAGAGGATGCGGCAGAAGCTGTTGGTTCGGAATATTATGGTAAAAAAGCAGGCAGCTTTGGAGACGTCTCCTGTTTTAGTTTCCATGGTTCAAAAACATTGGTTACTGGCGAAGGAGGAATGCTTCTTACTGATGATAAAAAAATTATAGAAAAAGCCAAATATTACAGTGACCACTGCAAAGATCCCGAAAAGGTATTTTGGAATTTGGAAATAGGTTATAAATACAAAATGTCTAATTTCCAAGCGGCTTGCGGGTTAGCTCAATTAGAACGAATAAAAGAATTAGTTGGGAAGAAACGTCAGATATTCAAATGGTATCAAAAAAGGCTTTCTAAAATTCCGGGTCTGCAATTAAATATTGAACAGCCCTATACAAAAAACACTTATTGGATGGTAACAATTGTTATGGATAAAAAATATAAAATCAATAAAGAAAAACTAATGAAAGAATTTCTTAAGTATAATATTCAAGCAAGGCCATTTTTCTATCCTCTTTCTTCATTGCCTGCGATAAAACAAGAAGCAGATACCCCAATTTCATTTGATATTTCTTCTCGGGCGATAAATTTACCTTGCGGTTTAAATATAACCGAGAAGCAAGTCGACTATATTTGTAGTTGCCTAAAAAAAATAATAACTTAATTTGCATAAATAAATTATGGAAAAATTAGAAATCCCAATTCATTTGGAAATAGAGGTGGTTCGAGGATGTAACGCTAAATGCGTGATGTGTGCTCTTAACTATGCCGAAGGTAAATTATTAGAAAGGGGTAAAATGGGGGAAGAAAATTTTAAAAAAATTATTAATAAGTTTTTACTTTATATTTCGAAAATTCAATTCGTTAGCTTAATTGGAATAGGTGAGGCTTTATTAGACGAAGGATTATTTAAAAAAATAAAATATTTAAAAAAATATGGCTTTAAGAACGTAGCTATTGCTACTAACGCCGCTTTATTAGATGAAAAAAAACAGATAAATCTATTAGAGTCTGGCATAGATACAGTTATTTGTAGCATTGATGGCATCGATAAAAAAACCCACGAATCGATTCGGCTTAATACCAATTTTGATAAAGTAGTTAAAAATGTTCAATCCTGTATAGAAAAAAGAAACAAAGGAAATTATAAAACTCGATTTTTAATTAGAATGATAAGACAAAAGTTAAATTATCAACAGTGGCCAGAATATGTAAAATACTGGGAAAGATATATTAATAGAAAAAAAGGAGATGATATAATTGCCTTCGACGTTCATAACTGGGGGGGGACCAGAGTTAAAGAAACAGTTGATTATGCAATTCCTTGCCCCTTGATGCTCGAAAAAACATTCATTGCTTTTAATGGCGACGTATATCCTTGCTTTTCTAGTGGCATTTTAAAGGAGGCGAAAATCGGCAATGCGTTAGTTGAAGATCCTTTAGCAATATATAATAGTCAAGTCTTGAAACATCATCGAGCGATGCATCGAGCCGGATTAAGAGGTTATCTATATTTATGTCGAGGATGTAATATCCCTGATCAAAGAATGAAAAGGGTACTCTCGACTGCTTATCACTAAAATTTCGCGATATAAAATATGATAGTAAAAAATAAAAAAAGAAAAAATGTTTTAATTGCTGGTATCGCCGGAGCGTCTCTAGGAACAGAAATTTTCAAAAGCTTACGAATAACTAATCATTATAATATCTTTGGTGTAGACATTTCTCCGTATGCCTATGGATTATATGAAGAAGGTTTTACTAAAACCTATGTGATAAATGGAGAAGAATATATTAAGAATATTTTTAGGATTTGTAAAAAAGAAAAAATAGATGCAATTATACCGGGGGGGGGAGAACCATTAAGTTTATTATCTAAAAATAAAGATCTTTTTGAGGGAGCAGGTATTTTATTGGCAATTAATTCAACCGAAATTATAGAGCTTTCTGAGGATAAAATAAAGATGTTTAATTATTTAAATAAACAAGGCATTCCCGTACCAAATACAAAAATAGTAGATAACCCGAGAGTTTTAAAAAACTTTTCATATCCTTGTATTATTAAACCGTCTACAGATTCTGGCGGAAGTGTTTTTGTTTATTTGGCTGAGAACAAAGAAGAGGCAATAGCCCTTATCTCTTATTTAAAAAAGAGGAACAAAAAAGTAATTATTCAAGAATATATTCCCGTTCAAGAGGGTGAATATTCGTTGAGTGTTTTATCATTTCCAAACGGAGAAATTGTAGGCTCGATTGCTCTAAAGAGATTTTTTAATTCAAAATTATCTTACCTTATTAAATATGGCGATAGGGTTGTATCTAGTCCATATAGTCAGGGTCTTGTTGATAATTTTCAAGATATTAGATCGCAAGCAGAAAAAATAGCATTAAAAATCAAAAGTTGTGGTCCTCTCAATATCCAGGGTCGAGTTAAAAATGGTATTTTCTATCCATTTGAATTAAATGCTCGATTTTCAGGTGGAACCTATTTAAGAGCGATAGCTGGTTTTAATGAGGTTGACATATTTTTACAGTTTCTCCTTAATCGTAAAAAACCGTCTCTTAAACAAATTAAATATGGATATTATCTACGGACCCTTGATGAAGAATTCGTTAGTTTTAAACAAATAAAAAAATATGATTAAGTGGATCACTAATGAATTAGGCACAGCAAAAAAGAATGAGACTGATGAAGATATTTATAACATCATTGATGTGAGGGATATGGTTGATAAAAGAGGAAATTCAGATCAATTAATCTTAGCGAAGATAAATGCTGTAATAAAATTGCTCAAAAATAAAAAGAGAATTGTTGTCTGTTGTGATTACGGCATCTCGAGGAGCAATGCTATTGCTGTTGGGGTTTTGGTTAAGTATTATGGTTATGATTTCGAGGACGCAATAAAACAGGTTATAAAAAAAACTGGAGAAGAAACCATCCAGTTAGGAATATTGAATTCGGTAAAAAATGCTTTGGGTGTGAATTATGAAAATAAAAAGAAAAAAAATAGAAAAATGATTTTAATAACTGGAGCTGATAATTTTATCGGTAAGGCCTTAGTTAGAGTATTAAAAAATAGATATGATTTAATTATTCCTAAAAAATCTGAGTTAGATTTAACTAAGGGTCCGATTTATTTAGATTCGATGGTTAAAAAATATGGCGCTAATTTAATCGTACATTTAGATAATCCAAAAATAGGTACAACCACCAAATCAATGGGAGAAACGATTATTATGCTCAAAAATGTTTTAGATGTTTGCCAGGAAAATAAAATTCCTCTCATTTTCCCATCAAGCTGGAAGATTTTCGCTGGATATAAAAATCGGTTAATCACTGTTCTATCCTCTCTTTTCCCTTATCCAACCGATACTTATGGACAAACTAGACTGCTTTGTGAAACTATTTTGGATCAATACAAAAAAAATTATGGAGTAAAAGTAGCAATCTTACGTTTTAGTACAATTTATGGTTTAGGAGGTGATGAGCCGAAATTTATTCGGGACTTTATTGAAAAAGCAAAGAAAAACCTTGTTATTTATAATCACAAATATAAAAACGGATTTCCGGTATTGGATTTATTGAATATCGAAGACGCGGTAAGGGCTATAGAACTTATCATAAAGAAAAATTTTTATGGAACAATCTCAATAGGAAGTGGCGTGGGTTATTCCACTTTTGAAATTGCTCGAAAAATAAGAAAACTCTGCTGCTCTAATAGTAAAATTATTTTTCGAGAAATTAAAGATTTCGGACCAAAATTTGTGATGGATATAAAAGAGACCAAGAAAGTGTTGGGGTGGTCACCCAAAATTACTTTAGAAGATGGATTAAAAGAAATTATTAAATTTTCTCTATGACCGAAGTTAAAAAGTTTGAGGAAGAAAAAAAGAAAAATATTGAAAAACTGGGAAGGTGCAAAAAAATAAAATCCCTGGTTTTAAAATTGATAAATGATTCGGCTAAATATAAATATTCTTATAATTTCAGTTGGCTTGGCCGTCCGATTATTCAATTCCCGCAAGACATTATTGCTATGCAGGAAATAGTTTGGAAAGTCAAACCTGATTTAATTATCGAAACTGGTATTGCTCACGGCGGCGGTTTGATTTTTTATGCTTCGATATTGAAATTAATTGATAATGGTGAAGTTTTAGGTATTGATATTGATATTAGGATTCACAATAAAAAAGAAATAAAAAAGCATAAAATGTTCAAGAGAATAAAAATGATTGAAGGTTCATCAACTAATGAAGGAGTCATAAAAGAAGTTGAAAAAATAGTAAGGAAGCATAAAAAAGTTTTAGTTTGTTTGGACTCTTTGCATACACACGACCACGTGTTAAGAGAGCTTGAATTATATTCTAAATTTGTCAGTAAGGGAAGTTATCTGGTGATTTTTGATACCGTAATCGAATATATGCCCAAAGGATTTTTTAAAAATAGGCCTTGGGATAAAGGGAATAATCCCGCTACCGCCGTAAGAGCGTTTCTTAAAAAGAATAAAAATTTTATTGTTGATAGAGAGATAGAGAATAAATTATTAATTACGGCTGCCCCGGGTGGCTATTTAAAAAAAATCAAATAAAAGTTATGGTTGAAGATAATTTTAAAGGTTTGGTCAGTGTAGGTATGCCTACCCGAAATCGTGCTTTCTGCATCAGAAGGGCGTTAGATTCTTTGCTGGTGCAAAGCTATACAAATTTCGAGCTTATTATTTCCGACAACGCTTCTACAGATAAAACTTCAGAAATTTGTCAGGAATATGCTCAACAGGATAAAAGAATTAAATATTTTCGTCAGGCCATAAACATTGGTTCTTTTGGAAAAGGGGGAAATTTTGAATTTGTTTTAAAACGGGCTCGCGGTCAGTATTTTATGTGGGCAAGTGATGATGATATTTGGAATAAATCATTTATTGAAAATTGCGTTAGGAAATTAGATGAAAACAAAGAAGCAGTAATGGCATTTACCGGTGTGGTTGGAATAGATGAGGAGGGGGAATTCTTACGCTATTTTTTTCCCAAGAAATTTTTCCCAGAAGAAAAAGATCTTTATTTAAGATTAAAAAAATACTTATTATTTTATTACTACGAAGGTAAGGCTAATTTAATATTCGGTCTGTGGATTCGTGAGAAAATATTAAATAATAAATTAAAAAACCATTGGGCAGCTGATATCGGCTATATCTTCATAAATTTAATAGAGGGAAACTTTGTTTTAGTGAATGATTTTTTATTTTTTAAGGGACTTAAGAAAATAAACCCTAAAAGGTGGGGGATTTTATCTAAAATTTGCAGAGAAATCGACAAAAGAATACTAACAGTAGTTTCTTTATATTTCTATTGCTATTTTTCAACCATATTAGGATCTAAAAAAATAAATTTAAAAAATAAATTTAAGTTAATAGCTTGTATTTTGTCAACTATACCCCGCCTTTTCTTTAGAAGATATTAGTTTTAAAACAAAAAAAGTTAGTGAGAATCATTGTGGAAAAAATTAAGAATTTAAAAATTTTGTTTGGCCGTATTCTAATAACTATTAGCCAATTTGTTCCATATCGTATCCGAGTGACTGTTTCTCGTATTCCTCTTTTAAGATCTATTATGGGGAAGTTTTTGAATTTTCTTATTCCTTCATTGGTATCGGTTGTAGGAATCACAGCCGGTCCGCTGAAAGGATTTCGATTAGAGCTCGATCATCGGAAAGAAATATGGCATTGGCTTGGCATCTATGAACCTGAAGTATTTTCAGCTTTTCAAAAAATTGTAAATAATGGCATGGTTATATACGATGTAGGGGCCCATGTAGGTTCTCATTCTTTGATATTGGCAAGACTTTGCGCTCCGAAAGGCCAGGTTTATGCATTTGAACCCGATGCTTTCTGGTTCAACCGTCTAATTAGAAATTTAGAACTAAATTCAATTAAAAATGTAAAACCCTTGCAGCTCGCGGTTTCCGAAGTTTCGGGGAAAATATATCTTGGTCGATTATCAAAAACTGAATTTTGGCATTTGACGGAAGAAAAGACATCTGGATGGGAAAAAATTGAGACATCTTCAATATCTTTAGATGATTTTTGCAAATCAAATCTCCCGCCCCAATTAATAAAAATAGACGTGGAGGGGGGTGAAGATAGAGTGTTTTTGGGAGCAAAAGGGATATTGCGTCAGCATCGTCCAATTATAATTTGTGAGCTTCACGTGCCAGACTCGACTCGCCATGCTTTAGAGATATTGCAAAAATATGATTATTCAAATTTCTATCTAGAAAATAATTATTCAGAAATTACCTCTCAAAATATTTCTTCTATTCCTGCTACCCATCATATTTTTGCATGCCCAAAGGAGAATCTTTCATTTTTTGAAAGGGCGGGTTTATTTAAGAAAAATTTATGAGAATTCTACTTGTTGCCTATACAACTCGGAATTATTTAGGTGGAATGGAAACTTATCTTCGGGATTTAGAAAAAGGATTAAAAAAAAGAGGAATTTTTGTTGAATCTATCTTTTTGGATGATGCAGTAAATTCTATAAAGTGGAAATTGATCAAATTTTTTGCTCTGATTAAATCTTTTGGAAATTATGATTATTATTGCGTTTTGGCAATCAGGAGTTTTATGCAACATTTAGCAGAAGCGACTAAAGAAAAAATTGAGAAATTTAAACCGGATTTAATTCATACCCAGGATGTTTCTTCAACTGCTGCTATTGCCCCTTTTGCTAAAAAAGTCGGTATTCCAATAGTAATGACAGATCACGGAATCCTCAAACCCAAAGTGAGACGTTATCAGGCTTTAATAGCCAAAAACAAAGAAATTACCTTTAAAAATGTCCGAGCAATAATTTGTCCGGCCGAACATTCGCAAAATATTTTAATTCGAGAAGCTCCCTGGGTGCGTTCTTTTATAGTTTATCATGCCATCGACGTCAATGAATTTACCAGAAGCGGTCGAGGAGAAAATCCATTTAAGATGAGGCCTTATATTTTAGTGGTAGCTCGTTTTCTCCCATGTAAAGGAATAGATATTGCTATTCGGGCTTTTCTGCAAATTATTAAAAAGTTTCCGGGGTTTCATCTCGTTTTAGTAGGGCATGGCCCTCTTTACAATGAGCTTAAATCGCTAATTTCTTCTCTTAAACTGAATGGATTTGTCCATATTTTATCATCAGTACCCCGTGATAAAATCCCTTTACTTTATAAAGATGCGAACATTGTTTGGGTGCCCTCAAGAACAGACGGAGAAACCACAGAATTATTTTCAATCGTTTCTTTGGAAGCGATGGCTTTTTCTAAACCAATAGTAGCGACCAATGAGGGTGGTCCAAGAGAAGTTTTTAAAGAAGGTGGAGCGATTTTAGTACCAGCAGGAGATGCAGACTCTTTAGCCAGCGTCACTGCAAAACTTATTAAAAATTCAGAATTAGCGGAAGGAATCGGCCGGGAAGCCTTGAAAATTGTCAGAGAAAAATACGATATTAACCAATGGACAGACAAGATGATTAAAATTTATCAAGAAATTATCTCTTTAAAATCATGATTTTATTCTGGAATAAAGCATTTCAATTGCTAATTTTCAATCCCAGTCTATTTTTAAAATATCTTCGAAAATTTATACTTGAAAATGTTCTTTTGAGCTTTCTTCTGCCAGAAAATACCAGAAATATTCAAATTAATATTGGTAAAGTTGTTTTTTCTTTCGAATCCCTGGAGTGGGATAAGAATATTAAGCAGATGTATTTTGGATGTTACCAACTTGATACGGTAGAAATGATTAAAAAAACACTAAAAGCGGGAGATATTTTTATTGATGTGGGAGCTAGTGTCGGATATCTAACTGCAATTGGCGCTACCTTAGTGGGGGAAAATGGTCAAGTTCATAGTTTCGAACCAGTACCATTTTGTTTCCAAAAATTGAAACGACTTTCAGAAATGAACCCACGGTATAAAATTGTTACAAATAATTGTGCCGTAGGCGATACCCTTGGAACTGTCTTAATAAATTGTTCATCTACGCTTGTAGGGGGGGGGACTTTGGTTTCAGGATTTTTAGAATTGCGCGGCATAACAAAATCAAAAGAATTTAAAGTTCCTATTATAAGGTTGGATGATTATTTAAAGAAAAATCAGCTGGAAAAGATTACTTTAATTAAAATAGATGTAGAGGGTTTTGAATTTCCGGTTTTGAAAGGATTGCAGAGATATTTTGAAAATACTTCTTATAGGCCAATTATAATTTGTGAAGTTACCCCCAAAGCTTTTTCTTTAAAGGGGTCTACTCTTGATGAATTATTCAGGTACATGGAACAATATGGATATTACCCATATAGCATTATAAATCAGCGACTGAAAATTGACGTCATAAAAATAAAAGAAAATTGCGATATATTATTTAAAGCAAAATAGTAATATGGCAAAGAAATGTTTATGCATTACATATTTTTTGAAGTCTCAAAGGGGAGGTATCCAGACCTATCTCCGTTATCTTGGAAAAGGATTAAGACAACGCGGTTGGGAAGTAGAAACAATTTTCCTTGACGACGTCGTTTCTTCTTCGATATTGCGGGGGAGAAGCTGGCTGTCTAAGTTTTTTAGGTCTTCTTCTTTTTTGCGTAGTTTGCTGGATTGTCAGCGGATTTCTTCTACTAAAAACTTACTTATTAGTTTAGCTAATAGAGTAGAAAAGAGCGTATTGGAACAAAAACCTGACGTTGTTCATGTCCAAGATGCTTATGCGGGTTATGCAGTCTTACCAATTGTTCAAGCCAATAAGATTCCTTTAATTGTTACAAATCATGGCCCGATAATGAGGGAAGCGGAATTTGGCTCTCGATACAAAGAATTTGTTAATTTAATGGAAAAAACAACTTATCAAAATGCCAAAGCGATTATTTTGGTTGGAGAACATTTAAAATCAGCCGTTTTATCAAAAGCTTCCGATACCCCTTATTTTATTATTCACAACGCGATTGATATAGATGATTTTTTGGCAAGGGGACAGAAAGAATATCCTAACCTTCCCCAAAATTATATTTTAATAGTTGCCAGATTAGATCCAGAAAAAGGGGTGGATGTTGGATTGAAAGCCTTTCAAAAAGTTTCGGAAAAATATCCAGATTTAAGTCTCGTTGTTGTTGGAGACGGTAGATTAAAAGGAGAACTTCAAAAATTAGCTTTTGATTTAAATGTCGCTAATCATATTCATTTTTTAGGATGGGTTTTTCCAGACGATATTTCTTCTATTTATCGGAAAGCAAAGATTGTCTGGGTTACTTCTAAGCCTATTGGGAATATTCAAGAACCTTTAGGTATTGTTGCTTTGGAAGCATCGGCGTGGGGAAGACCGATTATCGCCTCTAAAACCGGCGGTTTAGCTGAAATTTTTATAAAAGGCGGCGGTTTATTGGTTTCGCCAAACGACCCAGAAGCATTATCAAAAGCCACTATAGAAATTTTAAGTGATCCTTTTTTGGCGGAGAAAATAAGCAAAGAAGCCAGCGAAATGGCAAAAAAAGATTATGACATTAATTCTTGGACTCAAAAAGTTTTAAATGTTTATAATAGCGTTTTAAAATGAATTACCAGCCTTTTATTTCCGTTATAATCCCCACCTATAATCGAGAAAATTTTTTGATAGATCTGCTAAAAGATTTAGCTAAACAAAATTATCCAAATTTTGAAGTCATTATTATTGATCAAAGCGAGGAGGTTTCTCTAAAATTGGGGGAGGTTATAAGTTCCTTGGGGATAAAAATTAAATATCTCAAAATTCAGCATAAGGGAGCTTCTCGAGCTAGAAATATAGGATTGCGAGATTCCAAGGGAGATTTGATCATTTTCTTAGATGATGATACGGTTATTCCAGAAAATAGTTTTCTTACAGAGCATGCTAAATGCTATAATGATTCAAAAATCGGAGGAGTTTCTGGAAAAGTAATAGAAAAAAATAAAAAATCAACCTTTGGCAAAATAGGGAAAGTTTTTCCTGTTATTTGCCTACCGGGCGGAAAAGCTGACGGAGAAAAATTTACATTTGTTGACACGGTAAAAGGTATGAATATGTCTTTTCGTCGGGATCTTCTTGAAAGAATTGGGGGATTTGATGAGAGGTTTGGTGCCCCCTCCATTTATGAAGAAACAGATGTTTCTTTGAAAATTAGAAGGATGGGTTATAAAATCCTATTTAATCCTAATGCAACGGTCATCCATCTCTCAGCATCTCGCGGGGGACAAAGACAAGCTAAGAGCGAAGCCGATTTTCGTTTTATTGCTTTTCGAGATCGGGTTTTACTCTTTAAAAATAATTATTCGATTTGGCTTTCCCCCTTTTTTCTTTTAGGTAATCTTGCCCTTGCCTTTCGTCCAATCATAAAATTAAAATGGGAATTAGTAAACTCTGCTCTAAGGGGACTTATAGAAGGTATTAAACAGTATTTATTATGAAAATTAATAATTTTAGAGAAATAAAATCAATTTTATTTAATAATATTGGAACCAAACAGACGATCTTGAAAAATATTTTTTGGCTATTTGTTTCTAACGGAATTTCTCAATTCTTGAAATTGATTTTAATTATCTATATTGCACGAATTTTGGGTGCAACCGAATATGGTAAATTCAACTTTGCCTTAGCTTTTATTTCTTTATTTATTCTTTTTTCTGATTTTGGTTTGTCTTCAATTATTACTCGGGATTTTTCCCGTGATAAAAAGAGGGAAAAAGAATTTTTAGATATTCTTTCTTTAAGGATTCTTTTAAGTGTTGGGGTGTTAATCTTGATATTGGTTAGCTCTTTTTTTATTACTCCCGACCCCCTAATTAGAAAAGTGATTTGGATTTTGGCAATTGTAATTTTGACTAGCACATTTTCAGATGGTTTTTGTGACTTTTTCCGCGCCCGTCAGAAAATGGAATATGTAGCTGGGGTACAGATTCTTGAAGCTCTTGCCCTTATAATCGCTGGATTTTTTGTTCTTTTAAATTTTCCCTCGCTTGTGAATCTGTCTTATGCCTATTTGACAGCCGCTTTTATTTCTCTAATTTTGATTCTATTTTTTTTCCATTTGAAAATTTTTCCTTTAAAATTATCCTGGCAAAAAGTAATCTGGAAAAAATTTTTGTTAATGTCCTGGCCCATTGGATTATGGTTAGTTTTTACTTCAATGTACAATTATGTTGATTCAACAATAATGGGGCACTCTGGTCAAATTACTGAGACTGGTTGGTATAACGCCGCTTATACCATTGTCAATTTTATTAATCTTCCCGCCGCCATTATTTCCGCAAGTTTTTACCCAGCTTTAAGTGTTGCCCTTTGGGGAACAAAAGAAAAAATTCAAAAAATTTGGGACTATCAGATAGAAATAATTGTTTTTTTAGCTATTCCCTTGGTTGTTGGTGGAATAATTTTGGCTCCCAAAATCATTGATTTTTTTTATGGCCAGAGTTTTTCCCCTTCCATCTTTGCCTTTCAGATTTTAATTGGAATGGCAGGGATTGTTTTTCTTTCAGGTCCCTTTACTCAAATTTTAGTTGTTTCAAATCAACAAATGAAAATTTGCTTGATTGCTCTTTTCGGAGTATTATTTAATTTATCTTTAAATCTAATTTTAATTCCAAAATTATCTTTGTATGGAGCCTCTTTTGCTATTCTTATAACCCAGCTTTTAGTTTTCCTTTCCCTTTTTTATTCTGTTTTAAAGTTTACCTCCATTAAACCATTTAACTTAAGATTTTTTTCAATCTTTTTCATTTCTGTTTTTTCTAGTATTTTAATGTATTATAGTCTTTCTCGATCCCAAATTTACAATCTTCACATTTTATTTTTAGTCCCATTTGGGGCAGGAATTTACTTCCTCACCTTTTTTATTCTAAAAAGATTATTGAGTCAATTTATTAAAACAAACATATAATATGAAAATCGGCTGGATTGAAATTAGCCAAAAGAAATACGGAGGTAATGTTTATAATGAAGAAGCAAGAAAAGCTCTTTCGAATGTTTCTAATGTAGAACTTATTCTCTGTGAGGCAAAAGCTTTTAAGACTATAAGATATCTTAAAATTCCAGAATCACTTTTTTATTTATCAAGATTGAAGGGAAAAAAAGATCTATGGATAAGAGATTTTTATTCGACACTTACTTTACCACTTGATAAAACAGAGGGGAAAAACATAGTAGTTATACATCAGGACGATTTTTCCAGCTTCTCCCTTTTGGCGCAACCGCTTTTCAAAATTATGCAGAAAATATTTTATAAAAACCTTAAGAAAGTAGATACTATCATAACCGTTTCCGAATACTGGAACAAGTATTTTTTAGAAAAAGGGTATAGACGAGTTCATAAAATTTATAATGCATTTGACCTCGATGATTATAAAATTTCAGATGAGGAAGTCGAGAAATTTAAAAAAGAAAAAAATCTTTTGGGTAGTCCTATTATTTATTTAGGAAATTGTCAAAAAATAAAAGGAGTGGTTGAGGCGTATAAAGCATTGAAGGGGATAAAAGCTCATTTGGTTACTTCGGGCATAAGACAAGTACGGTTGCCGGTTCCCAATTTTGGCCCCGATTTTAAGGAATATTTAACTTTGCTCAAGGCTTCCTCGGTGGTTTTAACGATGTCAAAAATGAAAGAAGGATGGTGTAGAACAGCCCACGAAGCGATGCTGTTAAAAACTCCCGTAATTGGCTCTGGTCAAGGAGGAATGGAGGAATTATTAAGGGGCGGAAAACAGATTATTTGCGGAGATTTTAAAGAGTTAAGAGAAAAAGTTGAATATTTATTGAATAACCCTGATTTGAGAAAAAAAACAGGTGAAGATGGTTATAACTTTGCCAAAAATTTTACCCTAGAAAGATTTGAAAAAGAATGGTTTGGGTTAACTAAAAAAATTATCGGATAATTTATGCCCAGAGGTGCTTTAATTATTTCTTTAGATTTTGAACTTTATTGGGGAGTAAGAGATAAAATCTCCCTTAATAATTATAAAAAAAATATTTTAGGAGCGCGTTTTGTAATTCCATCTCTTTTGAGATTGTTTGACCAGTATGGAATTAACGCTACTTGGGCCACAATTGGATTTTTATTTTTTAGCACCAAAGACGATTTGATAAAGGGATTGCCGGCTAATCACCCTTTTTATTCAAACAGAAAATTATCGCCGTATGACGATATTGATAACATCGGGAAAAACGAAAACGAAGACCCCTTTCATTACGCACCTTCCTTAATAAGATTAATTGCATCTTATCCTAATCAGGAAATTGCTAGCCATACTTTTTCTCATTATCACTGTCTAGAGATAGGGCAAAATAAAGACACTTTTAAAGACGATTTAAGGGCGGCTATAAAAGTTGCCAAGAATTATAATTTAACCATTAAAACTATAGTTTTTCCCAAAAATCAAGTAAATAATCAATATTTGCCTCTTTGTAAAGAAATGGGAATTAGGGCTTTTCGGGGTAACGAAACCTCCTGGCTTTATAAGGCAAGAAGCGAGAAAAATGAATCTTTAATAAGAAGGTTATTGCGCCTAGCAGACGCCTATTTTAATATAAGTGGCCATAACGCATATTCTTTAAGCGGTATTTCGTGCGCTCTTCCTGTGGATATTCCCTCAAGTCGTTTTCTCCGTTCTTATTCAAATAAGTTTAAATTTTTGGAACCGTTTCGGCTCCGCCGGATAATTTCTGATTTAGATTACGCCGCAAAAAATGGTCTGATTTATCATCTTTGGTGGCACCCTCATAATTTTGGGGAAAATCCAGAGAAAAACATCTCGTTTCTTAAAAAGATATTAGATTATTATTCGGTCTTAAGAAAAGATTATGGAATGGAAAGTTTAAATATGGGGGAATTCACCGAAAGATTAATTGAAGAGAATAAACAAAATAATATAGAAAGCAAAAATAAAATAATAATTTTAGGAGGGCAAAAAGAAAGTACTAATATAATTTATAATTCCCTTAAAAAAGATTTTTTGATAAGCAAGGTTATAATAGAAGTACCTGTTTCTAAAGTTAAATTTTTGAAAAACAGAATTAAAAAATTAGGATTTCTAAGGGTTTTCGGGCAGATATTATTTGGCCTAATAATCGTTCCTTTTCTTAGAATTACTTCTAAAAAAAGAATTATAGAAATTAAAAAAGATCTTAACCTAGATGATTTCCCAATTGATAAAGAAAAAATAGTTTATGTTGATTCGGTAAATAGTGAAGAAACCATAGTAACCCTTAAAGAAATGAATCCTAGTATTGTAGTGGTGAATGGAACTCGTATTATTTCAGAAAAAATCCTAGACTCAATACCGGCTAAATTTATTAATATGCATTCTGGCGTCACGCCATTGTATCGCGGGGTACACGGGGCTTATTGGGCTTTGGTTAAAAATGATAAAAAAGGCTGTGGTGTGACAGTTCATTTTGTTGATTATAGTATTGATGGTGGTAAGATAATTGAACAAGAATTGATTATTCCAACAGAAAAAGACAATTTTATTACTTACCCTTTTCTTCAATTAGGTAAAGGTATACCATCCCTAAAGAAAGCGTTAAAAAATATAATTAAAAACCAAATTCACTATAAAAATCCGCCAGCCGGCAAATCAAAAATTTGGACTCACCCTACTTTTTTGGAATATGTTTGGAATAAATTTCGGTACGGCATTAAATAGAATATCTCACTACTTTGCTAAAGAATTTGAGGCAGGCAGATCTCAAAAGGAATGGTTAGATTTAATTCAAAAAATAATTTAAAGAATATGAATTTAAAGTTAAGAAGAAAAAATATACTTTATATCGCCGGCGTCTTGCTGTTTGGGTTCTTATTGTTTTTTTTAGACAAGGTTTTGGCAATTGGAGTTTCATTTCTTATCCTTCTTTTTCTTATTACTTTTTTGATGCTATTCAAAATTGGGCTGAAGGACAGAATGTTGTTTCGCCTTCTTTTTTTTGTTATTTTAGTTCATTTAATCGCAGTATTATTTATCCATTATGCCAATTTTCAACCTTTCAGCGGAGGAGAGGGGGATTATAAAATTTATCAACAGCAGGCTCAAGAAATATCGCAGCGTCTTCATCAGTGGAATTTCTCTTTGAAAGGGTTAGGGATAGGTCACTATTATCCAGTAATTATAGGATGGTTATATGCATTTACTTTACCGGAAATGTTTATTGGACAATTGTTTGGAGTTTGGTTAGCCGTTCTTTCAATTATCTTTGTTTATTTTATAGTTTTGGAAATAAGCGATTCGAAAGTCTGGGCTTTTTTGATAGGATTAATTGCCTCTGTTTATCCAAGCTATCTTTTTTACGGGAGTTTACTCTTAAAAGATACTTTAATAGTTCCTTTAGTTTTGGGCGGGTTGTTAATAATTATTCAGTTAATTAAAAATTTTTCTTGGAAAAAATTTATAATTTTATACATAATTTTAACTGGTTTAACTCATTTCAGATTTTATATTGGGTACGCCTTAATTATCACTTTTATTTTCTGCTGGCTTTTTTTAGGAAAATTAAACCTAAAGAAAAAAATTATATATGCAATAATAATCATACCAATTTTGGGATTTTTACCGCAATTTTTTAATTATGGTTATTATGGAATAAATTCCCTTAAATATTATCTTACTTCTCATCAAATTACTTTTTATAGGGAGATAGCTTATAGTTCATCTCAATCCCCAGCCCCTCAAGCCCCGGCTATTCAATCCCCAGCCCCTCAAGCCCAGGCTATTCAATCCCCAGCCCCTCAAGCCCCGGCTCCGGGGCTTAGATCTTCAATATGTGTGGGATTGTCCTTAAAAAATCCCTTGAAATTTATCGAAAATTATTTTAAATCTTTTATTTATGTTTTATTGGGACCCTTGCCTTGGCAAATAAAATATAAAAATCAGCTCTTTATTCTTATAGAGACCATCCCTTGGTATTTCTTAATTTTCTTTATTGGAAAGGGGATAATCAACTCTTTTAAGCGTTATAGAACGGCCATCCCCTTAATTGTTTTTAGCTTTGGGGTTTTTGCTGTTTTAGCCCTCTTTTTAAGCAATTTTGGGATTGTAACCAGAATCCGCATGCCGGCATTTATTTCTCTTCTGGCTTTGATTCCGCTTGGTTTTATTGGTTCCCCAAAAGATTATTTAAAAAATAGGAAGGTTAAAATTTGTTGGGTAACAAACATAGATAAATCTATAAAAATTATCCTGCTTCCTTATCTAAAATTCTTAAGAGATTTGGGCTATGAAATATATACCGTTTTTTCTCCCACTAACTCCATAAAAGAGATTGAGGCAGAAGGAATAAAAGTTAAAACCATAAAAATTTCAAGAAAAATTAGTCCAATTTCAGATTTAGTTACTCTTTTTAAGTTATTTTTATATTTTAAAAAAGAGAATTTCGATTTTGTCCATACTAATACTCCAAAGCCTGGACTTTTGGGACAGTTAGCGGCAAAAATGGCAGGAACTCCAGTTATCATTAATACAATTCACGGGTTTTATTTCCAAAAAGAAGATTTTTGGCTAAAGAGGAAATTTTTTATTTTGATTGAAAAAATAGCAGCTTCTTGCTCCAGCTTAATTTTTTCAGTCAATAAAGAAGATATTGGAACAGCAATTAAAGAAAAAATTTGCAAGCCCTCTCTTATTAAATATTTAGGAAACGGAATTAATCTCTCTCGTTTCAATCCAGATGTATTTTCTCAAGAATTTATAAAAAACAAAAAGAAAGAATTGAATATCGATCCCAAAAAGAAAGTTATTGGGATTGTGGCAAGATTAGTTAAGGAAAAAGGTTATTTAGATCTTTTTGAAGCCTTTAAAATAGTTCTTAAAAGGTTTCCTGACACCTTGCTTTTAATAATTGGTTATTCAGAGCTGGAAAAAAAAGATGGATTTAGCCCTGAAATAGTGAAAAATTTTGTGATAGAAAAAAACACTTTGTTTGTCGGAGAAAGAAAAGATGTGGAAGAGCTTTATTTTTTGATGGATATATTTGTTTTGCCCTCCTTGAGGGAGGGGCTTGGTTTGTCTATCCTGGAGGCTTCGGCGATGAAACGGCCAGTGGTGGCTACTGATATACGCGGTTGTCGGGAAGCGGTTAAGAATGGCGAAACTGGCATTTTGGTTCCTCCAAGAAATCCTGAAAAATTAGCAGAAGCCATAATTTATTTACTTTCTAATTCAGAAGAGGCAAAAGAAATGGGGCAGAGAGGAAGAAAAAAGGTTGAAGAAGAATTTGATGAGAGAATAATATTTGATAGAATAAAGAAAGAGTATCAAAGGCTTATTGAGGAAAGATTAAAATGGTCCTACAAAAAATTTTAAAAAGACAGATTGATTTTTGGGTTTCTCTTTTTGGTTTAATTTTGCTCTCCCCATTATTTCTTTTCTTAGCTGTTTTAATAAAAGCCGATTCGCCAGGTCCTGTTTTTTTCCTTTACGAAAGAATAGGAAAGGACGGGAAGTCATTTTTCCCATTTAAATTTAGAACAATGATTAAGGGGGCGATTGACAAGGGCTTGGGTTACAATATCGCCGAGAAAGACGAAAGGATTACTAAAATCGGCGGTTACCTTAGAAAATGGGGAATTGATGAGCTGCCCCAATTGATTAATATTTTAAAGGGAGAAATGAGCTTTGTGGGACCTCGACCTACTTTCCGATACCAGATTGAGAGATATAACGATTTTCAGAAAAAAAGACTATCAGTAAAGCCAGGAATAACAAATTTGGCTTTAATTAATGGTCGGAATCTTTTATCTTGGGAAGAGAGGATAAAATACGACGTTTGGTATGTTGAAAACTGGTCGCTCTTTCTTGATTTCAAAATCTTATTTAAAACAATCCATTTAATATTTATAAAAAGAGAAGGAGTTTACGGAAAAGAAGGGATCAATGACCCATTCTTATAAAAAAATAAAAGTAATAATTTTTGATTTAGACGATACTCTTTATCCGGAAAGGGAATTTGCGATGAGTGGCTTTAAAAAAGTTTCCAGATATCTAGCAAAAAAATATAAGTTGAGTTTTTCAGCCGTCTTTAATATATTAAAGAATGACTTTGATGCGGGGATTAGAGGTAAGAATTTTAATTTATTATTAAAAAAACTTAAATTATCCCAGCCGGAACTTAAAAATTTAATCAATATTTATCGTAACCATAAACCAGAGATAAAATTATACCCCGACGCCAAAAAAATATTAAATTTTTTAAAAAATAGAAAATTTAAAATTGCTCTAATTTCCGATGGTAGAACAAAGACTCAAAAAAATAAATTAAAATCACTAAAAATAAACAATGTTTTTAACCCGATTATTGTAAGTGATTCTTTTGGGAGAAAATATAGAAAACCTCATCAAAAAACTTTTCTTATTGCTTTAAAAAAGTTAGGAGTTAAGCCGCAAGAAGCAGTTTATATTGCCGATAATCCAGCCAAAGATTTCATTGCCCCTAAAAAATTATGGATGCCGACAGTTAGGATAAAAAGACCTGGCGGGGAGTATGAGAACGTTAGATTTAAAAAGAAAAATGACGCTGAATTAATTATTAATAATTTAGTGGAATTAAAAAGATTATTTGGAATTTTAAAAATATCATGAAGAAGAAAATCAATGTTTTAATAGTTCCGGCTGGCTCCCGAGTTGCGATTCCGGCAATAAAATTCTTAAAAAAATCAAAAGAAGTTAGAGTGGTATCAGCCGATGTCGATAGGTTAGCAGCAGGTCTTTATTTATCAGATAGTGGTTATATAATAAGCCCTTTTTCCAAAGAAAAAAAATTCCTTTCTGATTTAAAAATAATTATCCTAAAAGAAAAGGTTGACATTCTAATTCCTGCTCTCGATACTGTATTAATAAAATTTTCCAGTCTGGAGGATTATTTTCAAAAATTGGGTGTAAAAATTCTGATCTCGCCCCCTCCTGCGCTTTTAATTACTCGCGATAAATGGAAAACTCACCAGTTTTTTAAAAACGCTATTCCCTTGCCAAGATCATTTGTCAAAAAAGAAGATGTTAATTTGTCTTACCCTCTTTTTATCAAACCACGATGGGGTTCCGGTTCAATCGATTCTTTTAAAATCAATTCAAAGGAAGAATTAGAATTCTATTACAAAAGAATTAAAAAACCGATTATTCAAGAATATCTAGAAGGAAAAGAATACACTGTAGATTGCTTGACCGATCTGAATGGAAAATTACTGTTATGTATTCCGAGAGAGAGGTTAGAAACGAAAGCAGGCGTCTCTAATAAAGGTAGAATTATTGAAAATAGGGAAATTAATAATATAGCCCTTAAGATTTCAGAGAGATTAAGATTTAGAGGTCCCTTCTTTTTTCAGCTAAAAGAGAAAAAAGAGAAACTCATGCTAACTGAAATCAACGCCAGATTCGGTGGCGGAATGCTGCTTTCTTGCGCTGCTGGCCCGAATATTTATTTATTGGCAGTAAAATTATTTATGGGGGAAAAAATCAAAATCCCTAAAATAAAGAAAGATATCTACTTTACCAGATTTGAAGAAGAAATTTATCTTAGAGAAGGTCAATTTAAAAAGAAGATTAAGACCATCTAAAATTCTATACTATTCCTTAATCTTATTAACAAACAAATAAAATGAATTATAAAATCCCACTATCCAGACCCGATATTACAAGCTTAGAAAGAAAAGCAGTTTTAGAAGTTTTAGCAACTCCTTATTTGTCTTTGGGACCAAAGCTCAAAGAATTTGAGGAGAGAGTTGCTAATTTTGTTGGAGTAAAATACGCTGTAGGCGTAAACAGCGGAACAAGCGCCCTACACTTAATTATTCGCGCCTTGAGCATTAAAGAAGGAGATGAAATTATTACTACGCCTTTTTCTTTTATCGCTTCTTCAAATTGTATTTTGTATGAAAAAGCAAGGCCGGTCTTTGTTGATATAGATGAGAAAACTTTAAATATTGATCCGAATAAAATTGAAAAGAAAATTACTAAAAAAACAAAGGCGATTTTGGCAGTTGATATTTTTGGTCATCCTGCAGATTGGGATGAATTAAAGGCAATCGCTAAAAAATACAAACTTTTTTTAATTGAAGATTCAGCAGAAGCTATCGGTTCAGAATATAAAGGTAAAAAATGCGGTAGCTTTGCCGATGCCGCAATATTCGCTTTTTATCCTAATAAACAAATTACCAGTGGTGAGGGAGGAATAGTACTTACTAACCATAAAAGAATTGCTGAGTTATCTCGCAGTATGGCAAATCAAGGAAGAGATTTGGTTAGCGGAAAGTGGCTGGAACACGTTCGGCTCGGATATAATTATCGTTTAGACGAATTAAGTTGTGCTTTGGGAATAGCTCAATTGAAAAGAATTAATGAGATTTTCAGAAAAAGAGAAAGGGTTGCCAAGCTATATAATGAAAGATTTAAAGATTTTTTAGAAATTGAGATTCCCCATATTGCTAAAAATGTTAAAATGAGTTGGTTTGTATATGTTATTAAAATTTCAAAAAAATATTCTGGAAAAGATAGAGATAAAATTATTGGAAAAATGGTAAAAATGGGAATTCAATGTTCAAATTATTTTCAACCGATACATCTCCAACCCTTTTATCAAAAAATGTATGGATATAAACCTGGCGATTTTCCTATTTGTGAGAACCTTAGTCGAAGAACGATTGCCTTACCATTTTTCAACAATTTGAAAGAAAGAGAGATAAATCGTATAGTAAAAAAATTAAAAGAAACAATCACGAAACTGAAATGAAATTATTTTTTTCAAAAATTTTTAGAAAAACAGCTAAAACCCGAGTAATTTATTTTATAATCGGGGATATCTTGTTGATTTCCCTTTCGGTTCTTTTAGCTTTTTTCGTCAGGTTTGAAAGCGAGATCCCCTCGCGTTATTTTTCAAACATTGAAGGGATAATTTTTTTGTCATTATTAATTACCGTTCCCATTTTCTATTTTTTAAAACTGTATTATTTTACTTGGGCATACGTAAGCGCTGAAGAATTAATTTCTTTGGCAAAGGGAACCCTTTTGAGTTTTTTAATTTTGGCTTCCGCATTTTTTGTTTTAAGAGATCACCTGATTTTCAGCGGTTTTCCTCGTTCTACCCTTTTTCTGACTTATTTTTTTATTTTTTTGCTTTGCGGAGGAATTCGGTTTGCCAAAAGGATTTATCTCCAATTGTTTCAAGGGAAAAGAGGAGGGGAAAAAGAAAAAACCTTGATTGTCGGAGCTGGTGATGCTGGAGAACAAATTTTAAGAAGCATTTTAATTTTTCCCAACGCTTCTTATTATCCAATTGGTTTTGTTGATGATGAACCAATGAAACAAGGGATAGTAATTCACGGACTTAAAGTCTTGGGAAAAATTAGTGATATTCCAAAAGTGGTAGAAGAGAGAGGGGCAAAAGAAATGATTATTGCCTTGCCTTCGGCTGGCCCAGGAGCAATTAAAAAGGCAGTTGAAATGGGAAGAAAAGCTGGTTTAAAAAAAATTAAGGTAATT
>Ga0209777_10001700_pt1 | contig 30937 bp, 26 predicted proteins | sample FrelakmetHBP12HB_FD_187147 | JGI IMG/M metagenome (GOLD analysis project Ga0209777, IMG submission 187147) | Freshwater lake sediment microbial communities from the University of Notre Dame, USA, for methane emissions studies -HBP12 HB (SPAdes)... | ecosystem: Environmental > Aquatic >... | reverse complement strand
CTTGGCGATATAGGCAGGATAATCATTAATCTGATAAGTTCTTGGCGGCTGACTCGCCTGACTTGCACGTGTGTAAGTCAACCAATACAAAACATTGGAATCAACCAGAAAGACATCATCTGGCCGTGGAGAATCTCGCCGAATGTCAATAACATCAGCGTGAACAGTATAGTTTACGGTCATTACTGAGCTTTCGCCTGTGCGAGTAGAACATCATCCAGCGCCTTACGCGCTCCGTCATTTGAATAATATTCTTTGGAGTTTTCAATAACCCGCTTGAGAACCATTAAGCCTGGAGGGACAAGACCTGTGATTTTGAGAAGACGGTTAAGGTCATCCGGCTTAATGTCTTTTAATAGATGACCAATAGCTGCATTAAAAAATGGTGATGCAAAGACCGTTACATGTACAAAATTAAGCTCAACTGCATTACCAACTAGTAATTCCGGATGGATCAGGTCAAAAATTTTCTGGCCATCTTCCAGAGTGATGCAATTTTCGCCTATCAAGCTGTGTATATCTACTTTCATGATATATTTCTCCTTTTAAAAAAGCGGCTTGTCAATAACCTCTGAAGCAAATTGATAATACAATGATTCATCGCATCGTAAGGTTATATTGACAAGTGTGCCCTCAAAAAAGGTTTGCCGGTTTGTAAATATTTCCTGAGCCTCATCAAGTAAAGCATACCCTTCATGGCTAAATATTTCAAGTTTTCCTTTATTTATTTTAACAAAGTCTTTCAACAAATCGAGTCCCATTCCGCGGCTTGTTCCATTTGGCCTAGTCGTCGTTCCACGCTGAAAGGCCCATTTCAGGCAGCTTGCAGCATTTAAAGATTGAAATCTCTGATCATCCTTAAAAAAATATCGGACATTAGACGGTATACCAACTCCAAAATCTGCAACAGTCAGTTTCAATTCATGATACTTTGGATAATGTTGACCGCAGCTAAAGATGCCGATAGAAGATTGTCCGTGTTCAAACGCATTGGCATATATCTCCCAAACCCTTCCGACTATCGCATCCCTTAATAAATCACTTACATGGACCCACCCTCTCCCAAGCCACTTTGTTTTAAGATAGTCCATGATACTTTCAGCATTTTGTGTTAGGTCTTCACGATAGGGAATGGAATTGCCAGTCCAGGGGCCTCCAGTATGTGTGAAGGTTGACAAAAAACCGTTTTGTTCAAGATTGCCCCGGATATTTTTTCGCAACGTATCCCAGTCAAACGTAACATTACCATGGCGGGACAGAATCAGACGGGCAACTCCACCGAGAAACGCGACTGCATTTTGTCTCAAGAAGCCACATCGGGAAAAATCAAAGGTGACATCCAAGAAATCATCATTGACCTGATTCCAGAGGACAAAGAGCCTGTCAAAATCGGAGAGGTCGTCATTGATTTTAGGTATATGCAAGACAAGCATTAGAATTCGCCTCGGAAAGTTTTGGCTAATAAAGCTGGCGTGAACGTGGCAAGTTCGGTTTCAGTATCAGTTTGAAGTAGTTTAAGCTCTTCAACTCTTGCTTGTAGACTATCGAGATGATCTACGATACGCCGTTGCTCTTTCTTGTCAGCCGGATATGAAATTTCAAGATTAGCCAATTTTGTTCCGTTCATATTGGGACGATTCCCATCTTCTATTCCAGAAGAAACCGCTATCCAATAAGTCGAGGATTGAAAGTACCAATAAAGAAACTCAGGTAAAATCGAAGTGCCGACACGAAGGCGAATCAGATAAGATGCAAATACTGAATCTGGAGGGTCCGTTATGAGAAAACTTTTGCCCGTAGTAGCACCAGTGCGAGCAAAAACAATATCGCCAGTTCTAAGACGATATTTATCTATATCAACGCACTTACAATAAGGAACCTTATCCCAGTGAACTTTACCGTTTTGAATATCGGTTATGCGAAGAAATCTAGCCCCAACAGGTTCGTAGCTTGCCGGTTCTGTGTATCCATATTGAGGCTTTTCGCATATATCCCTAATCTTCTTAGTTACCCATCCCTCTTTTTGCCCGCTTTCGAACATGGCAGCGATAGTAGCCGGGATATATTTTTCTGTTTCTTCAACTGCTGCTATCCTTAGCCCACGACTTTCTTCGACTCTGTGGGTCAATTCTTCAATTCGCTTTACAATGTGTCTCTGTTCAGGCAATGCTGGGATAGGGATTTCGATATTTTCCAGTTGCTTGCGCTTTATTGCAGTAAAACCACCACCTTGATCTTGAACGGATGCAGCAATGCTATTTTCAATATTCCTCAGAGCATACAAAAGGTATTCAGGCAAAATCTCATTTATGCATCTTATTGCGGCTAATCCACGTCCGATACAGCATTCTCGATCAGCAAGGTTCGTTGGCCCAACTGGAGCGCGAACTGAAATCAAAACGTCGCCTTTTACGGCAATACGTGACGGGTTACTACAATAGTTTTTTGCGACTGGATAAAGTTCGCCAAATTCTGCTTTTCCTTGAAAAAATGGTAGCCCAATGCCATTTAGATTATAGGAATTTGACGGTGGAGATTGTCCCATGATGAGCTCAAAATATTTCCTATCTCCAATTTTTATCCACTTCCACCCCTCAGGCAACTCATATCTTTCCATTGCCGTTACCTTCTATTAGCAGCTCCTTCATTTCACGAATCAAGTCAAATATCCGCGCCTCTTTTACTGCGACTGATTCCAGGATTTCTTCAGGTTGAGAGTGCTCGACTTTTTCAGGTTCAACCAGGCCGAGTTCTGAAAGTGTCATGTTGAAGTTCTTCTCTTCGATAAGTCTAGCAGGAACCCGCCAAGCGCGCTTTTCTTCGATTTTACGTTCCGGCCATTTTTCTAATAGATCAGGAAAGTCATTGCGATAATGAGGGCCGAACTTGCGAGCCTTTTTCAGCGATGATCCATCTCCCTCTAATCTATAGAACCAGACATTTTCTGTTGGCCTGCCGGTCTTCTGAAAGATAAAGAAGCATGTTGGATTTGGGGTGTATGGTTCAAACATCCCCTTTGGCAGATTAACAACTGCCTGGAGGTCAAATTCTTTTAGCAGACGGTGTTTCACTTCAATATGACTATTGGTATCCCCGAACAGAATCCCATTGGGGAATATTATGCCCGCACGCCCCCCTGGTCTCAGACTTCGCAGGGCATGAGCAAGAAAAAGCACGTACTTGTCACCTTTCTCGATACGAAGAGAGCGTTTCGCATCAGAGCGCGCTCCTGAAAAAGGAGGATTTTCTAAAATTATATCGAATTGAACTTCATCCCATTTATCTTCAGCGCCACAGATAGAATCCCGGTGCACAAGCGGTGAATAGTCAAACTGGTGAAGCACCGGATTCATCGCGGCCATACGAAGAATTTCTTGATCGCTCTCGAAACCATGCAGTGAACCTTTTTGCAGGAAATCCCATTGGCTGCGTTTCAGTTTGTCTCCAATGCCTCTGCGAACCAGTAACCCATACGGCCCGATTGTTTCTCTGACAAGGTCGGGACTAGTGTTCGCTAGCAAGATATGCTCATAGGCCGCGATAAGAAAGCCGCCTGTTCCACACGCGGGGTCACAGATGGTTACACCAATTTTGGGATCGACCATCTCCGTTATCACGCGGATAAGATGACGAGGGGTACGGAACTGTGCTGCTTTCTTCTGACTGCCGAGGTCGCTGGAAAGGATTTCGAAGAGATCCCCTTTGACGTCTGCATCCTCAGCCATAAAAGAAATGGGTGAAATAATATCAACAGCACGCCGCAGTGTCGCGCCGGTCGGAATTACTATGGAAGCGTTTTCAAATATGGCCCTTGCCCCCTGGGAAAGGAACGGATGTTCGGCAAATTGAGGCAGAGTATCCCTCAAGGTGCGGAGCATGCGTTCATTATCAGGATCAGAGGTTAAAACACTCCAGCGGAGCGGTTCAAAGTTTATCTCACGATTTCCTACCTTGACCATGCCAAAACGGTTCTTATGATTCCCATTGCCAGCCTCTTTCTGGTCAGCATCCATTTCTTCTAACATTTTCAAAAAAAGTAGGTAGGATATTTGGGTGACATAAGTAATCGGATTCGTAACGTTTGCCTCCCACATTACCTTGCAGAGGCGTTTCAGTGTATTTTGCAGGTCTCTGGAATCCATCCTTGTCCTCTCATGCGGCAAGCAGCGTATTTAATTCTTCCACAATTTTGACAAGTTTTTCCTTGCCGAATAGTTGTTCCATACGCACACGGCCACCCCAAAGAGAAAACGGAGGCTGGCTAAACATCCGCATTTCTACTTTATCCCCGGCAAGTATACGGGCCTGTAAAAGCCGCACCATTTGAGACTGCTCAGGTTTGATACTATCGGAGTGCTCGGCGACCCAGGCATTGAATACAGCGCAGATACGTTCTTCACGGGTAGGAAACCTATATGTTCCAAGTGCTGCGCGAATAAAATCAGTAAGAGAGCCGGTTGGTTGTTCAAAGGCTTTACGGAGCGCCTTTTCATCGAAGTAGTATTCAGGTGAGTTCAGCCTCCTTGCCAATGATTCCCACTCCTGTTCAGTCATTTCTTCACCCGCGAATATCTTTCGCACTGTCGGGTCAGTCCTGTGAAGTTCTACAATCTTATCCGTCCATTTTTCACGATATGTTTTGCGGTCTATTGCCAGGCCTTCCGGACCAATAATGATAGTTTCCCTGCGGCGGAATTCATCCTCCAGTGAACCTTCTGATATCACAATGAACTCAGGCGGTTTCGGTTTTGGATAAGGTGGAATTGTTGGTTCCGGCCCTGGTTCCTCTTCTCCGGCTTGCTTAATCCCCGGTCGAACGCCAACCTCTCTTGGTTGATGATATTCCATACCAGGATCATTAAAGTTTTCTGTATTGCCAACAAAATCATAGATTAAAAAATCGGTTTTCGCGATTTTGGGACAAAGGCGGCTTCCGCGCCCCCGCATCTGTGCATACTTAATTGCGGATTTGGTAGGGCGCAACATGACAAGATTTTCTATTTCTTTATGGTCATAGCCCGTATCCAGCATATCAACAGAAACAGCTATAATTGGCAAAGGGTCATACTTGAATTGATCGATAATCGGTTTGGGATCTCCGTTATTGGAATAACAAGTTATTTTTTTTGCAAATTCCTGTCGAACCTGATTAGGAGAACAGTTCAATAGGCTGGCAATGCGGAGACAGGCGTCATCAGGCAGCAGCTTATTAAAAAGCCGCTCCAGGATAACAGCCTGTTTTTCAGAGACAGAAAAAATAATTGTTTTTCTTGGTCTTTCCAGTGAACGCTCTTCTTCAATCCGAAAATATTCATCTATGATAAGCTTCAGTCTGTCTTCCGATTCTGCTGTCTTCCCCCAATCGCCATAAGTAATTTCATCATCTTCCCAGACAGCGCCCTCAAAGGTTAATCTGCTCTCAGCTAAGTAAATTTTATAGTTGGCAAGAAAATCTTCCCGGATGCCTTCCTGCATAGTGTAGGAAAAAGTTGGAGTTCCTACCTTCTTGGCGCTATCCCAGCAATCAAAGAAAAGATAGGTACTCTTTACAAGCTGGCGCTCATGATCACTTATCCAGCGCAGTTCGCCAGGGTTTGGTGTGGCAGTGAGGCCAATATGCACGGCGTCAAAATGGGCTAAAGTAGCCCTGTGCGTATTATATATGGAACGATGACATTCATCGGTGATAACCAAATCGAAGTAGCCATGACCAAACCCGTTTTCCCCTAACTGACCGGCAATAGTGTCAAGTGTACCTACAACGATCTGCCCTTCCAGACTTCTTTTCCCGCCGTAAAGCAACGTTGATGGCCAGTCGCGCAGATAATCATCAAATGTTTCTTTAGCCTGCTTTGCAAGCTCAATACGGTCTGCAAGGAAAAGGACCCTCGAAATGATTGCGGCCTTAAACCAGCGTTTCATAAGCATGGCAATGGTTAGAGTCTTGCCGGTGCCAGTAGCCATTTCGAAAAGCATGCGACGGCGTCCCGCTATGAGCGCTTCATCAGCCTTCTCAAGACATCTCGTCTGGTACGGGCGAACCTCAATTTCATCGCCCTTGAAGCGAAACTTTACAGGTATCGGGATTGGTTTTAATGACTCGTGGAGAGATCCCCGTCTATGGATTTTGAGATTGGCACGTCGTTCTAAATCGGCTTGAGTAGGCATTCCGAGAACTGGCCGTGCATCGCCACCATCAATGTAGTCCCAAAAGTAATGTTCTTTTCCATTACTGAGAATTATGAATGGAACCCCAAGAGATTGGGCATAGGCTTTAGCTTGTGTCTTTGCGCTATAAGGATCACCAGAGAAACGTTTTGCCTCAATAATAGCGAGGGGCTGTGTTCTGGTATTCTTGAGAAGATAATCTGCGCGGCCATCTGAAGAAGGCTCCTCGGTGGATACTAACGCCTTGTTGAATATATCCCACCCAGCATCCTTGAGCAACTGGTCGATAACCATTCTTGCATCAGCTTCAGTCGTCATTTTTTTATAGGAATCCCCTATTTGTCACGGGCAGTATAGGAGAAGCGATTTTGTGTGTCAACAATATTTGGCTACAAGATATGATGGACGTTATTACGCATTTTGAGCGGCGATATGCAGAAGCCACCGCAATGGGACGATGAAGCGGCTCGGAGAATATGTTCGTAGATGGCAAAGGAAGGCATAGAAAAATTGGAAAAAACATGTTTAACCTGTGAAAAGACCATCGCCTTTGTTTTCCTTTGTTTTGATGAAGGGGAATCAGTCATTCCAGCGTCTAAGGATTATCATCTTCCCTGCGTTTCGCTCCCCGTTTATTGGGATCGAGCTCCATCTTCCTGAGGCGTATGTGCTGCGGAGTTATTTCCACAAGTTCATCCTCAGCGATAAATTCAATGGACTGATCCAAGGAGAGCGGACGCGGCGGTCTTAAGGTCACGGTCGCTTCCGCAGTTGAACTTCTGATATTTGTGAGTTTCTTTTCTTTGGTAATGTTCACCGGCATATCACCCGTGCGATTGCGTTCGCCGATAATCATCCCGCCGTAGACCTCAGTTCCCACCTCGACGAAGAGTTCACCGCGGTCCACCATGGCTAGGCTGGCATAGGTAGTTACCCTGCCGTTTCTATCGGCCAGAAGAGCGCCGCTTGCCCGCTGCGGTATCGGCCCGAACCACGGTTGATAATCTTCAAAGAGCGTATTCATTACACCCGCCCCTTTGGTATCCGTCAAGAAGTGGCTGCGGAAACCGATCAGGCCGCGGCAGGGAACAAGAAACTCCAGGTTGACACGGCCGCTTCCCTTATTGATCAGGTGGACCATGCGTCCCTTTCTCACCGCAAGTTTTTCCGTCACAATACCGACGAACTCCTCGGGGATGTCGATAAAAACGCGCTCCACGGGCTCCAAGGTTTTGCCATTTTCATTCTTCGTGATAACGCTAGGTTTGGATACCATGAGCTCATAGCCTTCCCGGCGCATGGTTTCGATCAGCACGGCCATCTGCAGCTCTCCCCGCCCGCAGACCTCGAAGGCATCCTTACGCTCCAACGGTTTGAGTTTCAGAGCTACATTACGGAAACTCTCTTTTTCCAGACGCTCAAGGAGATGGCGTGTCGTAAGATACTTTCCTTCCCTGCCGGCAAAAGGGCTGTTGTTGACATAAAAGATCATGGAGACAGTCGGCGCGTCGATGAGTAACCGGGGGAGCGGCATGGGATTGTCCTGCGATGTAATCGTATCGCCGATGCTGATAGCCGGGACACCGGCAATAGCGACAATATCACCGGCCTCCACTACATCCACCTGTTTTTTCTTCAAGCCGTAAAACGTATAGAGGGCGGAAAACCTGACGCCCGGCGTGATCGCGTTTTCTCCGCAAAGGGCGTATGTCTGATTCATCGCGAGCTGGCCGTTGATCAGCCTCCCGATGCCGATCTGACCCACATAGGGATCGTAATCGAGATTCGTAACCAAGAACTGGGTAACCTGTGCATCATCGGCAGCAGGACCGGGTATGGTGGAACAGATGGCGTCAAACAGGGGCTTGAGATCTTCCGATTGATCTTGCGGCTTCTGATGGGCAATGCCCCGTTTTGCGTTGGTATAGAGGATAGGAAACTCGATCTGCCTTTCGTTTGCATCGAGATCGATAAAAAGATCGTAAACCTCATCAATGACCTCCTCGATCCTGGCGTCACCACGGTCGATCTTGTTGATGACGACCACAATGGGCAGTTTTTTGGCGAGGGCTTTTTTAACGACAAACCGTGTCTGCGGAAGCGGTCCCTCGCTGGCATCGACCAGCAGAATGGCCCCATCGACCATATTCAGGCTCCGTTCCACCTCGCCGCCGAAATCCGCATGCCCGGGCGTATCGACGATATTGATCTTGATGTTGTCGTACCATATGGCCGTATTCTTCGCCATGATGGTAATGCCCCGCTCCCTTTCGAGATCCATGGAGTCCATCACCCGCTCTGCGATCTCCTGATTCTCCCGGAAGGTGCCGGTTTGCTTGAGCATGGCATCGATGAGAGTCGTTTTGCCGTGATCAACGTGGGCGATGATAACAATATTTCTTATATTCTGCTTTCGCAAATGTATTGCCCCCCTTAAAAGGCATCCCCCCTTGTCCGCAAGTGGATGATCATTTTGATCAGGGCAAGGGGGGATGATAATAACGTATTCTTTATGTATCTGTTCAGTTATTCATTTCGGTAATTTTCGCTTGCGTTTCGCCATTGAGAAAATCCCATAACCCGATCTTCTTCAGAGTCTCCACTTTCGGCACCCCGTTTGCGTTCCAGCCCCGTTCGCGATAGTACGTCTGTATCAGTTTCCGGAGTTGCTCTTTTCTGAAGTTCATCAGGATTTCCCTTTTGTCTTTCGTTTTCATTTTATCTATGTCTTCGAGAGGCTTAGCCAATATTTTGCTCACTTCCGCATCGTGGAAATCCTTTTCGGCATCATATAGAGCATCATCTGTAGGCCCTATTGCCCGGTCGGGCACCCAGTCATGCTCGCCCGTTCCTTGACCGAATATCACGGCATTCATGACCCTCTGCAGATTTATGTCTCTGTCCGTCCGCTCGTAGATCTTTTCCCATGTGAGGTCCGCACCCAGCATGCCGTTATAGAACTCTGCATACATCTCCTGTGAGGCAGGGTTTATGTATATGTCGGTGTTCTTCATTTTTTCCGATTCCGGATTGAATACATCCACCCAAGGGAGCTTGCAGAGACCCAGATTGTCATTGCCGAGACGAACTCTCGGATAGGTTATAAGTGCGTTAGCCTTGTCTTTGAAGGAAGGAAAAGCGCCGAGGAGGTCTGCTTTGATCAACCAAGCTGCCGCGTGATGCGCCCCTATATCACTGGCCGCTGCATATGACGCCTGCATGGACAGTGACCGGTGGGTCCTGTAAAGAGAAAATGGAAGGCCCTTCACTTGCATCGCAAATTTCATGAGTTCCTTCTTGGGATTTTCACGGCCCGTTTTCTTGACATACCTCTTGGACACCCAGTCCAGCAAGCTAAGCATCCCTTTTCCCGCTTCCCTGGCGCACTCCGTCTCGCCGGTGCTGATCTGGTGCAAGAAACTGAGTACTGCTTTTTCATTTCCCCAAGTGAGTTCCAGACCATCCGTATCGTCCTTCGTGAGATAACCCCTCTGGAAGCACTCCATCAAAAAGGCGATAATAACAGCTGCGGTTATGGTGTCGATACCGAAGTTATCGCAATGCCAGTTTGCTTCCATAACGGCTTCAGCATTCCATATGCCTAAATTTGAGCCGAAACCACACGCTGTCTCATACTCAGGCCCGTCGACCCAGACCTTCGTGCCCTTTTGCTCACCGGCTGAGAGGGTAACCCAGCCGCCTTTGGTGCACCTGAGAGAGCAGCCGGGGTAACATCCGTCCATGCCTCTATGATCAAAGAGGTTATCTGCGTAAAATTTGCCGCTGATCTGTTCCGCTCTGGGATCAGAACCAAACTGGTAGTTGGTCACGGGTAGAGACCTGTAATTTTCTTTATTCATAAAACTGATGAGTCCCGCACTTCCCTTGCGGTGCATTTTCAAGGATACCGGATCAACCTCTCTCACAACCTTGGAAAGCCTCGACCCCGCTCTTTTCGCCTTGTCCCAGTCTGCTGCTCCATACGGATTTTCGCCATGCGGATATTCCGCCATAATGATGATGGACCGTATTTTCTTATCGACCATCACCGAGCCAAGGCCGGTTCTCCCTGCCTGCTTTGTCCTGAAAAACCCCTTGTGGCCGTCAGCCGTCTTCGTAGGGTCATAGTAGTGGCTGTTGATGCATCCATACGTCGTACTGGCCGCGCCGACACCGGTCGTAACAAAGGCCATGTTCTTTTTGTCATAGCCTTCCTGTGTGAATTTATCTGCAATGAATTTCTCCAACTGAAAGACATGTTCTATCTTCGGCGCTTCAATAATCGCTACTTCATTTTTAAACCCATCGATCACAATAAAAACGTCGTCTTCCGATTTTCCCGTGATCTCAATTACGTCGAACCCGGCGAATTTCAAGTGGGCCCCGAAATGTCCGCCGAAATTCGATACCCCCGGGATTCCAGTGTGCGGGGACATAGAGAGTGCCATGCATTTGCTCGTACCCGGGAAATTTGGAACGCCAGCGAGCGGCCCCGGGGAAAAAATTAATGGATTCTCCGGAGCATAGGGGCTCGTATTCGGCGTTACGCGCCTGTAGAGTAGATATAAGCCCAGGGCTCTCCCTCCGACGAAGTAGTCTCGCGCGCGTGAATCGAGAATTTTTGCATCTATCGCTCCGCTATGCAGATCGATAGTTAGAATCTTATTCGCGTATCCACGCGTTAAATTTGATTTGGTGTACTTCATTTAATGCTCCTTACGCCGGGTTCTTGCTTTTGCCGCGGTTTAACACCCCATCAACTGCTGGGAAACAACAGGAGCCCGTTTTTTCCGAACGCGCACTATAAGCCAAAGCGAATTATCTTGTCAATTGGAAAAGTTAATTAGCTTGACATTCGCGGCAAATCGTGGTTGAGCCTCCCTTCAGTAAATAGCTGTTTTGGGAATGGCAGGAACGTACAGGAAGCAAGCATGGAAATGAATCACCAGTGGGTCTGGCTCGATACAGAGATAAAAATGAATGAGGCAAAGGAGAATATCGGAAACTCATCCATTATCTGCGTTGATACAGAGTATGACTCCTTCAGATATTTTCGCGAAGTCCTCTGCTTAATTCAGATAGATGCGGGTGGAAGGACTTACCTCTTCGACCCTCTGGGCAAGCTTGATTTTCCCTTCTTGGGAACGATTTTCAAAGATCCTGCCGTTCTCAAAATTATGCACGCCGGTGATAACGATATCCGGCTTCTAAAAAGGGACTACGGTTTCGAATTCGCCAATATCTTTGACACACATCAGGCCGCATCCATCCTCGGTTGTCACCATCTTTCTCTCTCGACATTGATAAGCCAGTATCTTTGCATGGAGCTCAAGAAAGACAAGAAAATGCAGCGTTCCAAGTGGGAAACACGCCCCCTGACGGAAGAGCAGATACACTATGCCGTAGAGGATACAGCGCACCTCACGGCCCTGTATCGGAGGCTCGAGTCTGAGATCCAGTTGAGGGGTCTCAAGAGAAAAGCGGCAAGGGCGTTTGACAAGATCGCCGCTGTAATGTGGAGCGAAAAAGTATTCAATCCCCGGGCATGTAAAGGTATCAAGGGGTACGACTCCCTTTCGGCGCAACAGAAGCATTATTTGATGAACCTCTACAGCTGGCGTTTCCAGAAGGCAAAGAAGACAAACATGGCACGCTTCAGGATATTGCCCGATCAGGCCCTGCTTGACTTGGCAAGATCCGAGGCATCATCCCTGGAAATGCTGAGGAAGACAGAGATACTCTCTCCTGAAAAGATAAGACTCTATGGACGGGAAATTATCGAGACCATTGGCGGCGACAGAATGTCTGAACAGCGCCTCCAAGAAGACAGCGCTCTACATTTGGAATAAATTTGTTTTCAGGCGACGCGTAGCAATAACTACAGTCGGATGTATTAAACTGAAATATTTCGTCTTCACCTTATAAACCCCTCGCGCGCCAGATAATCCTGTGCCGCTTTGAGTCCCAGCCATGCTGCGGATATCATGTCCTGGAGGGATTCATCAAATGCCCATAACTCTTCGTACGCCCGTGCGCGAATGTAGTAAGCCATGGCCTCCTTCTTATTAATAGTTACGGCCATGCTGCAATACTCGACGGTCTGCGAAAAATCCCCCAGTTTCCCATAGGCTATACCCCTATAGAGATAGGGCTTCGTGTCTTTAGGCGCAAGTTTCATGGCATTTTTGAAATCGTCGTTTGCCCTTTCATAGTCGCCCAATTCCCAGAGGGCTATCCCACGGTATAGGTAGCCCGTAGCATCAGCGGGTTTCATCTCCTTTATTTTCCTGAATTCACGAATGGCCCTCGCATAGTTTTCTTTGTCCCCGTAAAACTTCGTGAACGAGCCATATTCCAGGATTTGACTCGGGTTAATCTCTAAGGCCTTCTGGTAATCGCTTAATGCCTTTTTATAATTGCCCAGACGACCGTAAGCAATCGACCGCAGCAGATATACCCTTTCATCCCGTGGATTCATTTCCAGAACGACGTCATAATCCTTGATTGCCTTATCATAGCGACCGGCGTCCCACTCAGCCACGCCTCGGCCATAGTTGGCGCTCACCTGTTTCGGATTGCGTGTGATGAGGCTGTCATAGTACTCTTTGGGCGTGTCTCTCTTTCCCAGTTTCTGGTAAGCCTGTTCAAGGCTGGCTTTTGCTTGCAGATGCTTCACATTCTTTTCGACAGCACGGTGATAATCATTAATGGCAAGAAGAAGGTTGCCGGTTTTCTCATAGATCCTTCCCCGTTGGTAGTAGGCCTCGGCAGATCCGGCGTTGATTTCAACAGCCCTTGTGCAATCCTCCAGTGCCTTATCCATATCTCCCATTTTCTCCTCGAGAGCGGCACGTTTGAGGTAGAGGGCATCTTCCCGGGGGTTCAGTTCTATGAGCCTGTCCAAATCCCCTTTGGCTTTTTGGTATTCGCCTATTTTCTCAAGGATCCTTTCCCGGCAAAGGTAGAAGAACTTTTCTTCTTTCTGAAGTTCGATGGCCTTTGTGAGGGTCTCTGCTGCTTCCCGGTCCCTGTCCGCAATGAGGAGCCTGTATCCCTCGAGGCATAAGTTCCAGGCAATAAGATCATCAACAGCGCGGCGATACTGCTTTTCCCCCGACACATCGTTCCCTTTGGAAGAGAGCTTCTTGCTCAGACCGTCAATCCTGATGAGCGCCGCTTCCAGCTCTCTTCCGATCTCCACCACGTCATTGCTCCTTTGGGAATCCTTGCGGAGCGAATTCAAAGCCTTCACAAGGGCCTGGGGATCGGCCGCTGTTTTCGCATTGAAGGAAAAAGATTTTCCATCCTTACTTTCTGAAACCGTCTCCACCGGGACCAGCGCTGATACCATAGATCGGATCTCTTTTTGATCAAGGAGAAACAGCCTTGCGTCTGTATGTTCCAGGAGATAATTCCCGAGTTCACTGTAGATAAGCCCTTCTGCCTGTGCACGCCCAATGGCCTTCGCGTATGCCTCAGTGTCCAGTTCACCAGCCCGATAGGTGCACTTCTTTTCAAATGTCTTCACTTCGGCGAAGACAGGGCTCATGATGAACTGAAGCAGCGGTATCATGATTAGTACGGAACGCACGATATTAATCGGAGTCTTCCAGTGCACTAATTCAGCCTCTTAAGCCCGGTCAATGATTATCCTGCAGAATCCTCTCTGGCAGTCTAAAATGTGTGCAGCCTTGTGGCCGCCATGTTTTGGGAAGTGTTCGACAGTCGGTAGGCCTTTTATTCTGACTTGCGGAATATCAGTAGTCAACTTTGTAAATGTTGTTTTCTAAGAGTAGATCTGTCGCCTTCTTGAGCCTCATGGAGAGTATTTTTAATATTTCCTGAAAATGTTGTGACAGCTTGTTGTATTCTGCGTCTAAGAAAGTGCGATCGATGAGCCCGACCGTTGTTTCTCCCACTGCCCGTGCTGTGGCAGTCCTGGGGACACGGGATAGAAAAGCTATTTCCCCGAAGACATCTCCAGGCCCTAAGACCACGACGACGGCCCTTCCTCGTGCAGTTGCCTTGGAAATTTCCACAGCACCGGACTCTATCGCATATATCCAATCACCATGACTCCCTTCCTCAAAAATAATCTGGCCATCCTGATAGTCTTCATATGTTGCGATGGGTAACATTTTGACATACTCCTTGCGAGTTTTCTCAATTTGCCTGTCTTATCGTTTATAAAAAATTACTTGAGAAGGTTTATTTGTGTAAGCTTGGCTTCCTGTATGCCTTCACGAAGACGTCTTTGACTCCTCATTTCACTGACTCTATTGGTCAGGTTTCGCAGGAAGCTCTTTTTCATCGTCTCTGCCGGGAAGGCTTCTCTTTCCTATTTTATAGGCGTCTACTACAGAAAAGATCCAACAGCATAAAACAAATAATAAGAGAAGTCTAAGATAAATCCCACTATGTGCGGAATCAATGCTGGCGAGATTAGAGATCGTCTCCATGTCAGCTATTCCGCCTCCGCTCTCTATTGCTTTAAGACTTTCCAGGGCGCTGACAGTCACTGTTCCGATAATTACGCCGAGCGCCAATAGGACAAGGATCAGAATTATAAGACCCCGCCCGTACCTCTTGAGATAAATCTGACCCAAGCCGGGAAACACAAACCCTGATAATAAAGCAGCCTTAACAGCAGTTTTCATGTGTCATCTTCTATCAGTATCATTGGTCAGACTACGGTTTTTATTATACCATATCCTTAAAAGCGAATGTTGCTATTTTCTTGCCAGGAAAAGAGCTCAAGCATCCAAAATAATCACTCCGGGCCTTACTCATTGGGATTGTAGATTCTTTCCTTTTGCCGCGCTATCTCTTTTTCTTTTGTCCTTGTTTCTACAAACCAGTCTATCAGCTCTCGGGCAATACTTATCTTGCCGGGTATGGTCGGGAGTCTATCAGGATCAAACCAGCCGGCGTCAACGATTTCCGCCTCGTCAATATTGATCTCGCCGCTCTCATATTCCGCGGTGAAACCTATCATCAGGGAATCAGGGAAAGGCCATGGCTGGCTTCCGAAATAACTGATATTCTTGACCCTGATACCCACCTCTTCTTCTATCTCGCGTTGTACCGCCTCTTCGAGCGTTTCGCCCAGTTCGACAAATCCTGCGAGGACGCTGTACAGCTCCGAAGTGAATCGTTTAACCCGGGCCAAGAGCACCCTATTATCCCTTTCTACAAGAACGATGACTGCAGGAGAGATGCGGGGGAAAATCAATAATTCGCAACACGGGCACTCTTTGGCGACCATGCCCCTTGCACGAATCGTTTCCATTCCACAATACCCGCAATATCTTGTAGTCCTGTCCCACTCGATCATATGCATGGCTTTCATTGCTATCCTGTGGAAGAATTCTTCAAGGCGTCCGTAAAGATACCTCAACCCACGAAAAGCCATTTTATCGGGAACCGAAGCATTCTCGGAAAGCTCAGCACAATAACAGTGGCGTCCGCCAAGGGTCCCAAGATACCATTCCCTGATCGGTTCTAAGGCGAGCTCCGCCGGATGTATGAAACACGGGACAGAGATTTTTTCACTTGCTTCTGCAACCATCATCTTGTCGGACATAAACACGAACCACCAAGCCGGTTCTAACTTTTTCGGCGGCGCTTCAACTGAGGGGATAAGTCGATTTTTCATAGTCTAAATATTAGCCTTTTTCCTGTTTAGTCGTAAAAAAGATTCGAGGATTCCGAGGCAGATAATTGGTTTGACTGCCATCATATTAGTACTTTCGAGAACACCAGCTTATCATCACCGATTCGATAAAAATCCTTGATACGTGCCGCCATTTGGTAACCGTTCCTCTCATAAAACCGTATGGTTGCGCCGTAAGACTCCTGCGATGACGTCTCAATGAGAAGCATGCGTCCGCCTTGCTTTATGACTTCATGTTCGACATATTCCAAGAGATAGCGTCCATGTCCCTTCTTCTGGGCTGCTGGATCGACTACGATCCAGTACAAGTCATATACGCCCTGCGTCAGAGGAATCGGACCATAACAGGCAAAGCCCCGTAAGATGGGATTGCTCTTGCCGTATTCAAGGATGGCGAAGATGTAGCCGCTCGCAGCTCCTTCTTTAATGGCCTCATCAACCAGTTCCAGCGCCGTCTCTATCTCGACATCATTAAATTTGCCCGATGAGACAACCATTTCTTCGATTCGGGACTTGTCGCGCGGTTCCAGTCGACGGATCCGTTTCTCTTGATCCAATTTTTTCTCACTCCGATACCGTGGCATCATCTACACAGCCGAAACTATATTTGACAGCTTAATCCCAAGGATAAGGCTGCACATGGTTTGCATCCCCCATCCTTGTACCATATTTTAGCCAAGAAAACTTCGGTTATCAATTGTGCGGCCGCAGCCGCAACGGTTTCCGAAGAACGTCTAAGGCAAACAATTGCGAATATCATGGAGGGATCAATCCTCCGCGACTTCCAGGGTCAGGTCGATCTCATCCGCTCGGGACTTCGCTGGGCTCCACCGCAGCCTCCATTGGTGCTTTGGCGTTTGCTGCGGCATGGCGACATCCGGAGTGCGGTATTCAGCCCACGCAACAAAATCCAACCACCAGTCAAGGACCGCCTTGTAACCCCAGAGATGAACCTTGCTCGCCACACCCGGGTGCGCAACAAGCAATAGGTCATATACGTCCCATTTGACCGTCTCTCCAGGTTGTATGGATTCCACGATTTTTGACCGGGAGAGGGCCTCGGTGGCATCATGAACTATACCGCGTTCTTGCGCAAACGTGGCATGCGGAACAACACCGGCCAATGCCACATCGCCGTTATTAACCATCGAGAGCATCGCCCGCGTAAACGCAATCTCCCTGCCCTCGCTCACCTGAAGTTTTGAAGGGACAGCTTGCAGGGAAATCTCCAGGCGGCATTCCTCACTTTTCGTCTTCGCTTCCCCAGCCTTTGTATCCGGCATAATTCTATCCTCCCTTCTGACTCATTGCCGATCTGACATTTTGTTAAAGGTATTTCTCAAGAAATATACAGCAACAATCGCCATGGCTTAGTCGAGGCGTTACCCACCTCTTAATCATATAACCCATCCCAACTATTTTTACCAGATTTTGAGAGAAACTCATGACATTTTATTCCATCGCGCTGAACTGTTCTCATTTGCCGAATGGTCCACAAAAAGAACAAATTACGAAAGACCGCCCTCGGCATGAAAATTTTATTAAGAAAAGTAAAATCGCTGTGACAGCGGCTAATATCTTCCTGCGGCAGGGCAGGAAGGCCTTAGCGCGCTCCCATAAAAGAAGTGTCTTGGGACGAAAAGGCAGGTCAGAAGCGGCTTTGTCTTTTTATGCCTCAATCTTAAGGTTAACTGTCCTCAATAATAAGAAAATCTACGGTGTCTTGACGAGGCGGAATCCGATGTAGCGGCTCATGCTGGCCGGGTTGTAGTATAGACGATGAGCTGAACGGCTGTACTTGGCTCCGTCGCTCCAGCAGCCTCCCCGCATTACCCTATACGTGCCCGATGAAGGGCCGGAAGGGTCTGACAGGCGGCTCCTCCAGGAATAATCGTCAAACCAGTCCTGGCACCATTCCCATACATTGCCATACATGTCGTAGAGACCCCATGGGTTGGGGGCAAAACTTCCGACACGAATCGTCTTCTCTCTGAATTGTCCCTTTGGGCAACCGGTGAGAGGGTAATTGCCATTATAGTTCGCCTGATCCGTGGAAAGACACTTTCCCGTATAGAAGGGCGATGTCGTCCCAGCCCGGGCCGCGTACTCCCATTCCGCCTCTGTGGGCAGTCTATACTTGTCTGTCCCCTCTGTCTTATTGAGCTTCCGGATAAAGTCCTGGGCATCGTTCCATGAGACCTGCTCCACAGGACAATCATCGCCGCAGTCCTTAAAATCAGAAGGATTGTTCCCCATGACCTTCTTCCATTGCCCCTGAGTAACTTCCGTGGTCTGCATGTAAAAGGGTTTGCTGATCTTGATCTTGTACTGCTTCTCATTACTCGACCGGTCTGGTTCATTGTCAGGTGATCCCCTCATGAAAGTCCCCGCCGGGATGAGGACAAACTTCGCTCCCATGGTGGGGCTCGTGAAAACCTGTTCATCGGCTGCCAGGTATGAGAGAGGAATGAACAAGGAAACGAGAAACGAGATCAAGCTTATTCGCAAAAAGGCTTGTTTCATCGGCTTGTACCTTTACTTTAAAATTTGTTGCCCCCCTTATACATTAACCGTGCAGAAATCACAATACATCATGTAAATATCTATTTGAGACGTTTAATTGACGGACATATTTGGAAAAACAGTACTTCAGAAATAGAATAATGCTGGCTATTAGAGATCATCGTTAGAAATGCTGCGTAACTCTCCATCTAATCAGCGCGGCGCCCTTCAACCAGCCAGTCAATTGGAACTTGATAAAATTAATATATTTCGAAACTCAAAAAGCGGGAAAGCCTTATTTCCATCTGCAGCGTCTGTGATAAACTAATTCATAAATAGTTAATGGACAGGCTGAGGATAAAGTCCCATCATAAAGAGATTTATTTTGGATGAAGGTACAGTAACTAGGGAAATGGAGCGTCGAAAATCCGGTATAAGCTTATTTACAAGAGCGGTTTTATAGTGAGATACTTCTATCAAAGTAATGATTCTGCCGATTGTAAAAGATACTTTTCATAAGGCGTGCATTTACTTGTTCATAAAGGTCAAGAAGCTTTACAAACATGGCATTTCCATGCTGTAAGCCAAATTCGGGAGGAAACGCATATGCCACTCTCGACAAAGATCCTGATTCACGATGGAAGGCCGGACATACCAGAATTTTTACTTAACGTCATATTAGGCCGTGGTTACAAAGCCGCATTTGCGAAAGATGGCACTGAGATTATTGCCATGCTCTCGAATGGCCAGTATGACGTTGTTCTCGCTAACGGCGGGTATAGAGAACTTAATCCTGACCAGCATATGCAGTTAAGATCTGCTCCCGTCTTCATAATAGACATTAATGATTCACATGACAAGAATCAAGATATGGATTTGAAGGCTGACTTGCATTTGCCAAGGCCCTTTTTAATTTCTGAGCTTTGGCAGGCACTGCATAAGCTATCCTGATCTTTCAGGCTGGCTTAACCAGCAGGTCTTAACTTAATAACTCATGCCACGACCCCGTCCTCTGACAAGCCAAAGCGCTAAGCCGATACCCATCGCTGCTCCAATTGCACACCCTGTCAAACGCCCGATGTCTCTCGTGATATGATCTAGTTTCCTTAGCTGTCTAGGTTCATCTGTCATTATTTTGATCGCTATCCATCATTGCAAAGACACCCAATAGTTATCTTATCCCATGAAATACGAGACAAATATCAAGAGAATTAAATTAAGAAATTATCTGATTTGAAAACTGATGACATCTGCTGATTTTCTGAAGAAATGTTTAAGCCGGTCTCTTTTCAATCAGGGCGCTGTCTCACCGCCTATTGCGTGGGTGATGAAGGCAGCGAAAAATAGAACGTGGCCCCCTCATCCAGCTTCCCCTCGGCCCATACCCTGCCGCCGTGCCTATGTATGATTCGCTGGACCGTTGCTAAGCCGACGCCGGTGCCTTCGAACTGCTCCATACTGTGGAGTCTCTGGAAGACGCCAAAGAGTTTATCGTAATAGGCCATGTCGAAGCCTACGCCGTTATCCTTTATATAATACACTATTTCATTTCCATCGGCGTAGCCTCCCGCAACGATCTCGGCGGCATCTTTGTACTTTGTGAATTTCACGGCATTGGAAAGAAGGTTGATCAAAACCTGCTTGATGAGAGCCTTGTCCCCGTTGCACGGAGGCATGCTATTTACTGCATGTTTTATGTCCCTCTCCGGGTCGCTCGACTGCACTTCTTTCCACGCATCCTTCACGAGGATATTCATATCCAGCGGAGATAAAGTAATTTGTTTCCTGCCCAGGCGGGAGAAGGTTAAGAGGTCGTCGATGAGCTGGCCCATCAGGTGCGTGCTTGATCTGATCACGTTAAACTTATCGAGGGTGTCTTGATCAAATTTATCCCCCTGCTTCTTGAGGATCAGGCGCGCATACCCGTCGATGGCCCGGAGCGGCGCCCTCAGGTCGTGTGCGACTGAGTAGCTGAAGGTCTCAAGTTCCTTGTTTACAGCCTCTAGTTGCGCAGTCTGTTCATTCATAGCCATTTCCGCCCGCTTGCGCTCGGTGATGTCATGTACGATTGAAAGCAGTAAAACTCTTCCTTCCAGCTCAATCGGGCCGCTGAATACTTCCACAGGGTGGATTTCACCACTTGCCAGACGGTGTGAAAATTCAAAATTACGCTGCTCTCCCGCTTTGGCGCGCTTCATTTCTTCAAAGATCTGTTTGGCTGTCAGAGTGTTGATGTCCGTGATCTTTTTGGTTTTCAGCTGAGTATGGGTGTAGCCATAATATCGGCAGGCGGCGGGATTGACATCCACAACCTCGGCGGTTGCAGGATCAATCAGCAGCATTGGGGCACTGCTATCCAGGAACAAGTTCCGGTAGCGTGCTTCGCTATGGCGAAGTGCGTGCTCCGCCAGCACGCGCTCAGTGATATCTATTCCGTAGATGTGGATGCGCTGGGTCTCTTCCACCAAATGCAACGTTTGCTGGCACCAACGCGCGCCGACTTTTACTTCTCTGACAATCACATTCGTCCCGCCTTCACGTAATTCATTCACTAACGATTCCCAATCTACCAGCCACGGATGCCCCGTTCCGCGTTGCCGGAGATTCGGGAATAATCGCTCCGCAGCGGAGTTTAGGTAATGGATTTGCCCCGCAAAGTCCACTTCGGCGATGGGATTGGGGTTTAGCTGCGGAAATTTTGCCAGACGCGCCGCTTCCGCTTCAACGAGAGATATGTCAGCCATGCTCTCCGCGGAGTTAGGCACATTTTCTTTCAGCTGTCTACGCGTTCCAGAGTTCTTTTTTGATTTGGGTTCTGTTTTGTTCATGGCAAAAAATTATCGGCTGCTCTGTCAGGTGACCTCTTTAGAACCGCTGTCACACCTGCAATTCCTGTTGTTCATCTTTCTGCTTTCTCACCTTTGGAGCCTTCTTGAACGTTGCCCCCACTTGCCGCATCGGAGGCATTTCAACCTTCTTCCCGGTCAACAGTTCTTCCACGGTGAATAGTTGAATCTTCGGATACTTCTTTCCCCATAAAGCGGACTCATAGAAACCTGCTGTAACTGCTTCCGTTCTCATGGAGGAAGTGGGTTCCTGCATCGAGATAAGAACACCGATCGCCGCCTTTTCCCGTTCGAGAACCCCTTTTAGATCACGGACGTGCGCGGAGCCTGTTTTTCCTGCTTTCACCGACAGGATTACGCTTTCAAAGCTCCCCGGCTTATCCCCCTGGAAGATGATCCTACCATCAATACCCTTGTCCGCTCCCTTTTTTTGCTCGACCGGCCGCGCACCCACAAGGCCAAGGGCCCACCATTGGAATTGATATGGGTCCGAGGCCGCCAGTGCCGCCGCGTCCGGCGCGCTCGTAGGCTCGCCCACAACATGGAACGACCGCTTTGCCGCGCCTCCATATTCCGCTGATGCTTCCGCCGCTATCGGTGTTTCGCCCTTCCCCAACGGTGTGGCACGAACAGCCTGTTCGATACCAAAGGAATCCTTCAGGCGTTGTTTGATGAGCGTTATCGCAAGGTGGGTGATGTCTATCCCGATCCACGGACGGCCCAGTGCTTGGGCGGCGGCAATTGTGGTCCCGCAGCCACAGAACGGGTCAAGAACAACATCCCCTGGGTTGCTGCTCGCATTGATAATCCGCTCAAGCAAGGCCTGGGGTTTTTGAGTGGGATAGCCCAACCTTTCTTGATGCCACGAACGCAACGCCTGGATATCTGTCCACACGTCTTGTGCTGGAAGTCCTTTTGCCTCATCAAGAAAACGCTTCATCCGTGGGATTCCATTCTTAGTATAGAAGATTCGACGTTCCGCATCCAGTCGCCGCATGGTTTCTTGCGGTACGCGCCACACCCGCCGGACTCCCTTCCATTCATAGTCGTACCCGCCACCTTGAAGTCCAGCCGCGCCTAAGTCTCCAGACATAAATCGACGACCATCTTCGTCCGTGTATCGGTAGTATTGCTCCACATATTGATCATCGTAGGGCTGAAAGATGTCGTTCCAACGTGGCAAAGCGGACCGAGTGTAAAACAGAATTGTATCATGCACCGATCCGTAACCTATTGCATCGCTGTGACCGGACGTTCGTTTCCAGATGATTTCATTTCGGAAGTTTTCAGGCCCAAATACAGCATCCATAAGCATTTTTAAATAATGACTGGCCGTCGGGTCGCAATGGAGATATATACTCGCGGTCGGTTTCATCACGCGTCGTATTTCCACTAGCCGGGGCGCCATCATCACGAGATAGGCCAGCACGTCGCATTCGCCCAAAAAGGTCCGAAACGCCTGAAGGCAATCAGCCACACGCCCGCCTGCCGTCACGATCTCCGCAAAAATCGATTCTGATTCCTGATTCCACGTCCATGTATCCGTGAAGGCCTGAATCTGGCTTGCGGCTTGGCTCCCGTTTTTTTCTGCGAAAAGGACGTTGTAATTTGTATTGGAATTAAAAGGCGGGTCCAGATAAACAAGGTCAACCGTTTCATCCTTCACGTAGCGTCGGAGAATGTCCAGGTTGTCCCCGTAGTAGAGTTGGTTCTTCGAGCTTTCCGTCATGACGTCATTCCCCCCATTATGTATTTCGTCAAGTCCTTCCCGCATGGGACCATGATCCGCAGCGGGAACGGAAACCCGGTTGTTTGCCCCATACCATGCCGGAGCGAATCGAGCATATCATAATTGTCGAGGAAATAATATCAGTGATTACAAGTTCAAAGACCACATCATCATCGAGGTTGACGATTTGAGGACTTCAAAAAGAAATCATTGCCCTTGCTTATCTCTCAGGCATCAGATCAAGCATATCTTTGGGGATTGCTTTTCATCTCAGCAATAAAATCATCAACTATCTTTTCCTGATTGTATTCGGCTTTCCAGCCCCATTCCATCTGCGCGATGCTGTCGTCAGTGGGATGGAGAAGTTTGTTTAATATCTTCTGCATCTCCAGATCGGGTTTAAAATCAATTTTAGCGCCGGGTATTTTCGACTTGATAATCTCTGCCAGTTCGCGGGCGGTCGCAATAGGCTTCGCGCCGGCAACAAGATAATTGACCATTTTTATGTCTTTCTTGGGAGCGCGGGCCAGCTTGACCACAGACAGAGCGGCATCCTTGAAGTACATGACAGGTGTCCTGGTTTCAGGGGAAACATGACACGTATAAGGTTTCCCCTTGATGCATTCTTCTATCATCCAGGACGTGTACTGCACGACCCCGGGCGTTTTGACGCCGGGCCCGACTATCGAAGGATATCGCACACCGCGAAAATCAAGGCCGAATTTTCTTCGATAAAATTGACCCATTAATTCGCTGAATACCTTCGTTGCGCCGTAGAAAAGTTGCGGCCGCTGGAGAGAATAATCATTAACGGCAATTCCTTCTTCGAGGTCGAGCCCGTAAGTGGCAATGGTGCTGCTGAATATAACCTGCTCTACGCCAAACAGTTTAGCCGCTTCCAAGACGTGAAAAGTTCCCATGGCGTTTGCTCGGAAAGAGGCTGCATGATCGGCGTCGGACGGCACGGAGAGCATGCCGCCCAAGTGAAAAATCGCCTTTGGTTTGCAGGCGGATACGCAATTGAGCACATGACTGAAATTGCCGAGGTCGCCGCGAACCACGGAAACCTTCTCTGCAATGTCGTCGATAAATTTGGTGGAAGGATTGATATCAAAGATGGTGATGTCTTTCTCTTCCTCTTTTATCATAAGCCTCGCCACGTGCGCGCCAACGAACCCTGTCCCTCCGGTGATCAATATACTCACTCCTTGTCCTCCTCTCATGTAAATGTTCTGAATTTCTCGTTACAAATTCATGATCCGCTGCCATACGCATAACCGGCAGCGATATTCCTTTTGAAGCTTTGCACAGCAAGCGCTATCGAATTCATAGCGAATGCTGCAGGACGATGATCTCCGGTTCTTTAGGGAGGGTCTCCGCCGTGATCTCCACATCCGATTTGGGCAGGACCTGAACATTCTTCTTGCCACGCGTAAATTCGGCGACGGTAGTAATCGGGAAGCTGCATTTCTCCGTCTTGTAGTGCATGGGTATGGTGATGGCCGGTCTGATGTTATTCATGACCTTTGTGGCTGTCTGTGCATCAATCGTGTAGAAACCACCGACGGGCAGAAACAGTACGTCCACTTTGCCTATTTTCTTTAACGTCTCCGGGTCAAGGTCATGCCCGAGGTCACCCAAGTGTACCAGCTTTATTCCATCTGCCGAAATAACCGATAGCAGGTTGTCTCCCCTTTCTTTCCCTGAGGAAGTATCATGGAAGGTCGGGAGCGTCTCAAGCTTTATGCCTTTGATCTCGTAGCTCCCTTGCTTTTTGATGTGATCGTATTTCCCCCGAATACTTTTTGTGTCGTTGTGGTCTCCGTGATCGTGGCTTGTAATGACAATGTCGGCTTCGTCGTCGATTGTGCGATAGGACAAGGCGCCACCTGAAAATCCGGACTGATAAGGATCGATGATTATCCTTGTCCCTTTTTTAGTTGTTATTTTGAAAGCTGCATGCCCATACCATTCTATATTCATCGCGATATACCTCCTTATGTCTGGAATGTTTATTTCTTCTCTCCAAAAAAATAAGTCCGCCGACGCGTATGGAGCAAGATGGCCTATCGACCGCGCTTGGGATATCCGACCGACTGCGCCAGAATGATTTTCTGATCCGCTCTTAACTTCATGGCCTTTGAGAGTGCCGGTTTATCTACGTATGCGCGCACGACTGTTGCCAACCCGGCAGAGGCGCAATAAAGATACACATTTTCACTTACGAACCCCGTGTCCGCCGCTGCATACAGCTCTTTTATCTGATCTGAAGCGGAACTCATCCTGGAATAATCAGCCACATATATAAGGTTAACCGCAGCTTCCCTGACAAAGTCCTGTTCGCCGGTCAGTCCTCTCAGGTCTCCTGCGGCAATCATTTTCAATCTGTGTGATTTCGCCTCATAGAGGTAAATACCGTGGGCGGTGGCAACATAAACGTCAATTTCCTGTTTATTCATCGCTGTAGGCGCAGTCCGTCTGCCCGAATCAGGACGATTGATGCCGGCGGCGGCCCAGAGCATATTTGAAAGAATATTCTCCGGCAAGGGTTCTGAACTGAATTCACGGGAAGAGCTTCTCTTTGCCAGAATCTCCATCAGAGGATTGCCGGCGATTTGCGGCTTCGCAAGTTGGATAGATTTTTGTTCCTGCGCCATGGTGATATCCTGGCCTATAGCCGGGATGATGATGATAGAAGCCAGAATAACGGCTATAATTTCTCGCGCGATCATGAAGCCTCTGCTTCTTGATTTCGTCTTCATAGATGTAATCTCCCCCTTTTAGTCTTTCAACTCCACAAAATCGTCTCAGAGGCGATTCTAATTCTTATACAATTTTTCTTATCGGCTTTGGAAAACATTTATAAAGATATCTCACTTCGGTCGATATGACATCTTGATAATCAGATGCACTTAGCTGGTTCCGTCCTGATTGTTTTTCACGCCGACGTGAGACTCTGAGCGCGGCGGCAGGTGCCTAGCTGTAAAGAAACCGGCAAAGGATGCAAGAATGGTAATCACGGCTATCGTGAATGCGAGAGATTTACCATGCCATAACCCGTTAAACCAACGCCGGAAGTCATCCGCAAGTACGGCCGCCTTTCCTCCGTAGACTTCCAGATCATGTCTATATATCTTCGTATTCTCAGGCATGATCGGATAAACAGTGCCGCCTATTATCTGGTAACCAAGTGCGCCGCTCGAATCCATATCGGTTGTCTGATAAATGAATATGGCCGTACCCAGACCAACCAGTAAGATTATCGCGCTTATCAGATTAAGGAATATGCGCAAACCAGAGTTTTTCCCATTCATGGTGCACCTATTTTCGCTGTAACATTCCTCAGGTTTAGTTCTTTGGAAAGTATAAGAATAAATACCTCGCGTGTCAATCAGTCATTGGCCACACAGAGGTGCATAGTATCTGGATATTTATGGAAGCTATATGATAACTATAGCGGCCTCGATCAGCCCAGGGAGCGGATAATCAAAGATATAAAACGCCTATTCTCTTATCGCCCGACCTGTGCTAGAAATTTAGAAGTTTCATATCTGGCCCTGCGGGCTCAATCGGCGGGCAGCGGGCAACTGAAAAGGATTCTTTTAACGTGAAATTTCTCTCCTACGACAGCATCGAAAAAATTGAGTGTGAAACAGAAATAAGGAGCGCGACTGCAGATGCTATCCATGATTTCAGTGCCACATGGGAGCCATATGTGGATGACAAGATTATACGGCAAAAGGACAGAGATTTCGCCTACCGCTGTTTCGAATGGGATAGAATAATCAACATGTCCCTCAGTTCAGTGTTCATTGACAAATGCTATGCAGCTTATACCGGTGCACGGCTGGATGGTTTATTGTCCTTCAGGCATCAACGCAGGCTTTACCTGGATTTTTTTGCCACTGCTCCCTGGAATTATTTCGGCACCGCCGGCAGAATGCGGCGAATAGGGTCCGGTCTCGTCTATTTCACTATTAAGACCAGCCTCTCTCTATCACTGGAGGGAGAATTTGTTCTTTATGCACTGGGGGGATCTGAGCAATATTGCGAAAGGATCGGAATGGCTCCTACGGGTGACTACAAGTTCGGATTGAAAAAGTATCATATGTCAAAAGATAAAGCGGCGATTTTTGAAAGAAGTTTTTGGAAGTACATCATCAACGACTAGCTCGTGGTCGCTTTACCAAGCCACATTAGTTAGTATTTCGCTTCAATTTTCTTGATCAATTCGAATAGTCTCTGATTTACCGGTGTGGGAACATTATACTTTATCCCCAGGGCAATCACCTTGCCGGCAAACATCTCCACCTCTGTTTTCCTGCCGGCCTCAACATCCTGAAGCATGGACGTCTTCCCCTGCGGATTCAAATCCGGAAGAATTTCATTAAACCTCCTGATATCCTCTTCTGTGAGATTTACCTGCGCTTTTTCAGAAAGCCTTATGACCTCCCACATGGCCGACTCCATAAGGTTTCTGGCCTCCCCGGAGGTTTGAAATACTAAGAAGGGTGCACGGAGTACGGCTGATGCCTGATTGATCCCGACATTGATCATGAACTTCCACCACATGATACGCATCATATCAGGAGGCGTTTCGTAGATGATCCCTGCCTTGTCGAAGAGAACCTGAATACGCTCAACCCGGTCTGTAAGAAAGGCGTTTCTTGTCTCTCCGAAGAATATTTTCCCCTGGTTGGTGTAATTCACATTGTTTCCCTCACGCAGAGCGTCAATGCCTACGGACACGGCATACAGAACCTTTTCTATACCGTAGACGGCTCCAATACGCTCCTCGCTCTCTATGCCGTTCATGACAGAAATGATGTTAGTTTCCGCCCCGACCCTGTTTCTCATATCCCGTATGGCATCATCCAGATGATGGTGTTTTACAGCAACGATGATGAGATCGACAGGGGCTGACGGATCTTCCGGCAGGACAACAGGGATGAAGTAGAGCTTGCCATTGACAATCACACCCTCTTTGCGAAGCCGTTCAAAACGATTCCCACCGGCGACAAATGAGACTGAGCGCATGTCCATATCATAAAGGAGACCGCCGTAGGCGGATCCCAACGCCCCTGCACCGATAATGGATATTGTCTCAATCGACGGTTTCATGTTCTATCTCATAACCGCTCGCCAACATTACGTTCCATGTTTAAGATTGTGGTTCCGGCGAAAAAATTAATCATGCTAATCTTCGACAATGGCAACGGGACGGCACCAGCCCGCCGAGGCGCGTTTTATCTTTACAGGAAAACAGCAGACGCTGAAACCTTTAGGTCGACCTATGGCGCTGAAGTTAGCCATCTTCTCCATGTGGCAATATCCCATGTCAATGCCGGCGAAGTGGGCCTCCCAAACAACCCTGGCGTTCCCCGTTTCTTTGAATTCCTTGGCCAGATAAGGCAGCGGACGATCCCAGCTCCAGGCATCGATCCCCACAACACGCACTCCTTTCTCAATGAGAAACAGGGTGCTTTCACGGTCCATGCCCGCTCCTCTGGTAAGATACTCCGGCCTTCCCCATGCCGTCTCTGCGCCTGTCCAGATGAGGACGATATCAAGAGGCTTAATCTCATACCGGATTCGCTCCAGTTCCTTGCCGATATCCGCCACAGTGATCCTCTCGCCGTCACCCTTGCGGCGGAAGTCGAGGAGAACGCCGTCGCTGAAGCACCACTCCAGAGGCACCTCATCGATAGTCATGGATGCCTTTCCCCGATCCATGGTTGGGTGGTAGTGATAGGGGGCATCCAGGTGAGTCCCGCTGTGTGTCGTAAGGGTGATGAACTCCAGGGCCCAGCCTACACCGCCTGGGAGCTGGTCCTTTCGGATGCCGGGGAAGAAGTCTAGCATCTGGTTGGCGCCCATGCCGTGATCGATGTAGTCGATCTTTGGTATCATCATTGGCGGATCGGAAGGCAGGTTGGATTCGATACTCAGACTCAGGTCAACGAAACGTTTCATGGGAGTATCTCCTTTGATGATGATTGGTTGTCCCTATATTCTACCGGCATCGATGCTTTTCTGTCAGGATGTTTTTCCTCGCATCTGCTCATGAATAGCTGAAGATGCCCTTCGCTCCCCCTTCACAAAAGGGGGAGTTGCGGGGAGCAAACAAAAATCCGAAGACCTATATCGAAAACCATACTGTGCAACGTCAGTCAGTTCGGTTCACTCGGAAGAGTTTCCGCCGTCATTATTACCGTGGACTCTATGGCTTTGGCGCTGGCGCTGGTGTTGGCGCTTGCGGGACTGCACGTTTTTCCATTGCCTCTCGCTGTTTCTCCGAATACTTCATTACCTTATCTACTCCCATGTCATCCGGGGACAGCCATTCACACTTCCCTGTATAATGGTTACATGCAAGCCCTGTAAGACTATTGCTAATATGAAAAAATTGGTATCTGTTCGCCATTCCGTAAATGAAAATAGCCAGGGCAAACAAAACAAGGACCGCTACCTTAAAAATCTTTTCAAAAATCATCTAAACTACTCCTTTCTTGGGTGTTAAAATAATCGTCATACATCTTTAGTATGCCTATTTGTCTGTTACTCTTTTCTACGTGCGCGACAATCAGGGGTTTCAGGAACATTCTTCGATTTGTCGTTCTGTCAATTACCGATCCTGTATATCCTGACACCGCAGGGTTCAATATCAATCTCTACATCACTAACCTGCGATTCATGCCGCTCTCCGCTAATTATTTCCTCCATTTGTATTCTTCTTGTATTCTTTATGAATGACGAAATGTCAATCTGTAAATGATAGCCATTATGAACGTCGAGATTTGCAAAGATCAAATAGCCTTTGTCACTTTCTTTATCCAGGCGACGTAAAGCGCCCAGTACCGCGCCGTGGTCTTTGTCGATAAATTCCAGATTCCCGTCCCGATGAAACACGGGTGATTCTGTAAGCGCACGGTTAATGTTTCTTATGCCTTCCGCGATATGTAAATTGTCCTTGAACTTATACTTTTCTTTCCTGCCGATAAAATCTATTTTTTCAGGATGTCCATATTCAACTCCCTGGACTATGCCGGTCTGCCCCGTACCCATGAGAGATGTAATCGCATAACGCGGGACGGCAGCCTCGGCCTTACCAAAAAGCTGGGCAGGTGCGCCTGTGTCATGCGTTGTGATAGGGATGTGAGAACGCACCTTCCGCCCAATATAATGGATGTAATTGAGATAATTCCGAAGATTGTATGCATAAGGGTATTCCCACTGATTGGCAAGAAAAAGATTGATCTGCCCTTCAGCTGCTTTTTTCATGACAGTATTGGAATCTGTAAAGTACTCAGCCATAATGACGAGGTCTGGATGGGCGCTGCGCAACTCTTTGAGGAGGCTCGCAACAAACCCTTCGTGGCTTGAATGCAGGTTGTCGAGGCGGATGATGCCGCCCGTAAGCTGGGCGAAATGGGACCAGAACAGGGAATATTTTTTCATATAATCCCAGATGTCGCCTCTGATGTCAGGATGGGGATGGTCATAATATATTTTTACAAGATCCCCCCATTTCAGCCAGGAGTTCATGTGCCAACAACCTGCACGCTTCAGTCCGTCTTTCTCGTCCTCGTCGGGAACTATCCACTCCGGACACATCTGCACCATTTTGCTCTGAATACCTATGTGATTAGAAACGAGGTCAAAACAAAGTCGGATTCCCAGTTCTTTCGCTTTTTCAACAAATTTTTCAAAGTCACGAAACCCATATCCGTTCTCTTGTCCACTGTACGCCTTGTCAATAGAAAATAGATCGTGAGCTGAATAGGGGCTTTCAGAAATATCAAGGCTGGTAATCGGCAGGAGATGAACGGCATTGAAACCAAGGCCTGCGATGTGGGGTAGAAGCTCAATCCAGTCGCTGATAGTGCCTGAGACGGGTATTATCATGGTGTACATTCTTATATCCTTCAAAGCCTCCGGATCCACGATCACATGGCTGAAAGGAACCCTGTCCCAGTACCAGGTCTTGCCGTCATCGAGAGAATATTTTAATTTGAATTT
>Ga0209777_10001699_pt1 | contig 30938 bp, 10 predicted proteins | sample FrelakmetHBP12HB_FD_187147 | JGI IMG/M metagenome (GOLD analysis project Ga0209777, IMG submission 187147) | Freshwater lake sediment microbial communities from the University of Notre Dame, USA, for methane emissions studies -HBP12 HB (SPAdes)... | ecosystem: Environmental > Aquatic >... | reverse complement strand
CCAGGACGGGCCCGGCTTCGGCCTGGGCGGAATGACGATGCCATCAGTGCCATCAGCAAGCCATGACGGGCCAGGTTTCGGTCTGGGCGGAATGACGATGCCATCAGTGCCGTCAGCAAGCCATGATGGGCCCGGCTTCGGTCTGGGTGGGATAACGATGCCGTCATTACTACTATCAGCGACCCAGGACGGGCCCGGCTTGGGTCTGGGCGGAATGACGATGCCATCAGTGCCATCAGCAAGCCATGATGGGCCCGGCTTCGGTCTGGGTGGGATAACGATGCCGTCATTGCCGCCGTCCGCGAGCACCAGAGATACCATCACCAGCAGTATCGCGATGCACAATAGCTTCTTCATGCCATCCTCCTTTTCAATCTACTCAGCTAAGCAAATTCTCCTTCTGATGAATCCAAAAGGTATAGAGCAGTGCCGATACCGAGATAATGACGAGCGCTTCGATAACATAAGTTGCAGTATTACGATAGTTACAGTTCCATGCCGTTCATGACACAGAACATGAATTCGGCCTCTCATTGCCTCAGTCGCACCACATTTTGGGACAAGTCATCATAACTATTGTAATATCACAGCGTTGCGATGTGCGACATTCAGGCATGACGCATGTTTCTGCGACGCTTTTCTGGGGTGCGACAGCGCGGGTTGTGGCACAGAGCACGAATTCGTCATTCGCTCGACTCCGTCGCGGCTCCTGGCTGCGATAGCCCGACCGGATTCACTGCAGCTCTCGGGCTCGAAAGGCCCCATCTCGCGGCAGCCCTATGCGAGTTGGTTCTTGTCTATTTTGTGACGCTTCATCAGTCGTTGGACCTGACGCCGATGGGTGTTCAGAACCTTGGCGGCGTTGCTGACATTGCCGCCGGTCTGAATCAGGGCCTGAACCACTTCGTCACGGGAGTGTTTGCGCGGGCGGTGTTCGGCTTGGGGCTGCGGTTCCGGCGCGGAGACCGGCGCCGGCGCCTCGGCCGCGGCGGAAGCCGGTACTGCGGTTGTCGCGGCCAGCTTAAGCCCGAGGTCGCCGGCCGCGATCTTCCGTTTCTGACACATGATGGTCGCCCGCTCAACGACGTTCTGAAGCTCGCGGACATTGCCCGGCCACGGATACTGCTTCATCATGGCGACGGCCTCTTCCTCAAACCCGGTGACGGGTTTGTTCATTTCCTTCGAGTAGCGGCGCAGGAAGTAGCCGGCCAGGTGCGGAATGTCAGGCATGCGCCGGGAAAGGGGCGGCACCGTGATAGTGAAGACGTTCATCCGGTAGTAGAGGTCTTCCCGGAATCGGCCGAACCGGACTTCTTCGGCCAGGTCCCGGTTCGTGGCGCAGATCATCCGGACGTCCACGGTCCGGTTTTCGACGTCGCCGACCCGGCGGATGACTTTTTCTTCGATTGCCTGGAGGAGTTTGGCTTGAATCGCCAGCGTGGTGTTGGCGATTTCGTCGAGGAAGACGGTGCCGCCCTCCGCGGTCTCGAACAGGCCCTGCTTGTCGCGGACCGCGCCGGTGAATGACCCCTTGATGTGGCCGAAGAGCTCGGATTCGAACAAGGTCTCGGGGAGCGTGCCGGCATTGATGGATACGAAGCGCTGGGCTTTGCGCCGGCTGGTGTTGTGAATCAGCCGGGCCAGGACGCTCTTGCCCGAGCCGGTGGCGCCGAGAATCAGGACCGTGCAGTCGGTGCCGGCGATGCGCTCAATCATCTGGTAGACTTCGCGCATGGCCGGCGATTTGCCGAGCAGGTAGCCGCTGGCCGCGTCGGTGAGGATCTCCTCGCGGAAGGTACTGATGTCCTCCTGGATTCTCATGAACGCCAGCGATTTGTCGATGGTCGCGGCGAGCAGGTTGGCGACCGAGATGAGCAGGCTCCGGTCTTCCTCCCAGAACAGGCGCGCGTTGACCCGGCTGTCGAGGTAGATTATGCCCACGACCCGGCCGGCGGTCACCAGCGGTACGCAGAGCATGCTGCGGATTTGGTTGAGGACCACCGAGTTCGACGCGTTGAACCGGTCGTCGGTCAGGGCGTCGGCGGTCATCACCGGCTCGGCTTTGCGCTTGACCTGTTTGAGCAGCGAGCGACTGATGGATTGGGCGTCCTGCAGCGTGGAATGGTCGATGCCGCGGGCCGCCGCAGTGATCAGGCGGTCGTTCTGAACCAGGAAGAGCAGGCCCCGTTCGGCCCCGGTCACCGCGATGACGAGGTCGAGAATCCGGTCCATGAAATCTTCCTTGTCCAACCCGAGGTTGATGATTTCCGTGAGTTCATAGAAGAACCGCAGGTACTCACTCTGGTGCCGCGACTGGACGTCGGACGAATTCGCAAGCTGGGTAAGGCGCTCGCTGAGCTCCTCGGCCCGCTGCAGGTCGAACCGGGCGCCCAGGCGCTGGAAAATCTCCCGGGCTTCGCGCAGGTGCTGCCGGGCATCGGTCAGGTCCGCTTCGGTGAGACTGCGCAGGGCGACCGAAGGCTTGAACCGTAAGATGGACTCCGGCTGCTTGATCATGGTCAGGACGGTGGCCAGCGCGAAGAGACCGCGACCGAGTTCGTAAGGCAGCCGGAGTTCGCGTGCGTGCTGGACGCTACGCTGCAGGGCGGCCACCGCTTCAGGCTGGCGGCCCAGCGCGTTGAGGGCGCTGCCTTGGATGCGTTCGGCGATAATCAGGGTCTTGCTCACGGGCCGGGGCGCGGCCGCGGACGGCGGACTGCCGATGACGCTTGACGCCTCACGCTCGACGCCCGACGCCTGACGCCTGACGCTTGACGCGTCCGGCGGGCTGAACTGGAAGAGCGGACGAAGCGTAACCATGGCCTTCTCCGGCTCGCGGGCATGGCTGTGGACCTCGGCCGTGACGAGGCGCAGTTCCGGCCGCTGGCGGCGGTCCTGCAGGTCATGATTCAGGCGCCACGCCTTGACCAGGTGCTGGCGGGCGAGCGAGACGCGGTCACGGCACAGTTCGAGGCGCGCCAGTTCCATTTCCAAGGCTTGGGCAAGCTCCTTCTGCTGGACATGGCCGACGATCGTCTGGGCGTCTTGCAGGAGCCGCTCGGCTTCGTCGAGTTCCCCGCGCCGGCTGGCCAGTGCCGCCTGATTGGCCAGGACGGTGACCAGCGAGAGTCCGGAGCTCTTTTCGACCGCGAGTTGCTGACTCCGGGAATAGTGTTCCTGCGCCTCGTCCCAGAGGCCCAGGTCCTCGCGGATGGTGCCCAGGTTGTTCAGGATGCCGATCATGTCAAGCTGGTCGCCGATGCGCTCCGCGATGTCGTAGGCCTCGCGCAGGTTGGCGAGCGCGCCTTCCCAGTCGCTGGCCTCCTGCTGAACCAGCGCGATTCCGACCAGCGTCGAGAGCAGGTAGAAGACGTCGTTACCCCGGCGCTGGATGGGCAGCAGTTTCTCATAGAGCTCGCGGGCCCGGTCCGCCCTGCCTTGAGACCAGAACAGCGTCGCCGCGAACTGGGTCAGGTGACTCAGGGAGCCGACACCCGAGGGCTCGCCAATCTGGTCTTCGTATTCCCGAATCACCGGTTGCACCAGTTCCAGGGCCTTCTCGGTCGCCCCTTGGTACCAGGCCAGCACGGCCAGGTAGTAGCGGGTGCGCACGGTGGTGGCCGCGACCGGCCCGGGGAGTTTTGCGGCCAGTTCCAGCGCCTGACCGTATAGCTGCTCGGCCCGGGAGTAGTCGCCTTGGACGGCATGGGACCAGCCCATGTCATTGAGCAGGTCTATCGCCGGGATGTCGACCTTGCCCTTGCGCAGGGCCTTCGCCTGTTCGAAGTAGTGGAGCGCCTCGGCGTGGTTGTCCTGCTTCTGGTGGACGAGTCCAATCGAGCGCAGGTACCCGGGCATCAGGTCCCCAGACCTGGCCAGTTGCTTGTCCGCGACAATCAGGCTGATGCCCTGCATGTAGGTATCAATCGCCTCGCGATACCGGCCCAGCGTTTCGCGCAGGCTGCCCAGGCGCTCAATCAGGTCCAGTCGCTCGCGGGTCGTCACGGACTGCGGGGCGTTGGCATGGGCGGTTTCAAAATAAGCCAGGGCCTGTTCGGCGATATGGTATTCCAGCGCGCGTTCGCCCGCCCTCAGGCTGTAGTTGTAGGCCCGGTCCTCGACGCCAGCCTGGGCATAGTGGTGCGCGAGGTCGAAAATCAGGCTCTCCTGGGCGTCCGGGTGCAGCAACTCCAGGGCCAGCGCGACGCGGCGATGGCTCTCCCGGCGTTCGGCCGTACCGACCATTTCGATGACCACACTCTCCAGCATCTTGGAGGAGAGAATCAGGCTCCCGGCCTCGTCGCCGACATACGGCCGCATTAGCCCCACCGCCTTCAGTCGGCTGATCGCACTGAACAACTGGCGTTCGTCATAGCCGAGTACGACGCGCAGGAACTCGACCGTCAGCGGAGTGCCGGAGATAGCGCCGATGCGCAGAATCTCCATCTCATCCGGGGCCAGCCGTTTCAGCCGGTGCTTGATTACTTCGGCCACAGTCTCTGGGACCTTGAACGTGCGGAGTTCCTCAACCTGGGCAGTCCAGCGGCTGGCACTCAACTTCAGGATACTCTTGTCGATCAGCGAGTATATGGCCTCGGTGACAAACAGCGGGTTACCACCCGTAGACTGATGCAACCAGGTCGCGAGTTCATCGAGCTGCGGAATTCCGCCGAGGACCGAACCGGTCAGTTCCTCGGTCTCGGTCAAGTTCAGGTTCGGCAGCGCGAAATGCTGGACATAGCTCTTCGCCTTGAACTCGGATATCAATTCCAACAGTCGCCGCTCGTTGAGACCGGCGACAACAACCATCAGCCGCTCGTGCTCGACCGAAGAAACTAGGTAACGCAGAAACTCCAGGCTCGTCGGGTCGAACAATTCGAAATCGTCGAGCAACAACATGAAACTGTGACTCACGGCAACTCCAGAGCGCAAGAGCGCGGGAGCGCAAGATCGCAAGTCCTCTCCTTGCGCACTTGTTGCCTGCTTGCGCACTTGCGCACTCTCTTGGGCATCCGGCGTCGCCCCCCGGGCGACCTGGCGTAGAAAGTCCGCCACCGTCTCGAACAACCGGAACTTCTCGGCTTCGCCCAAGTGCTGCTCCGGACTCAACTCAACTGCCGCCTTCCCTGTTTCATCCCGCTCGATTCCCTGGTTCTTCGGTTCCGGGAAACCTCCGGCCGCGTCAATCCGGTGATAAGTCTTCAGATAACTGATAAGACTCTCGAGCAAAGACTGAGGGCGGGCGCCCAGCGAGGCCGGAGTGAAGGGATATACCGTTACCCCCTCAAGCTGGGCCAGGAACTTGAACTCGGTCACTAACCGGCTCTTCCCCACGCCCCGCTCCCCGGAAACAAAAACCAGGCTCCCCTTGCCCTGCGCCGCGTCTGCCAGCAACTCACCCAGCTTCCTTAGGTACTCGCTCCGCCCAACAAAACCCGAAGCCAGCAGATAATTCTGCGGTCCATCCGACACTCCCCGCGTCTCCACGTCTCCGCGTCCCCGTACTTCCTTGTCCTCATGTCCTGCTACCCCACGCACCTCGCAACTTCCTTCGGTCAGCCGCTCAATGATTTCAAGACAGGAATGCGGCCGGTCTTCCTTCCGATTCTGAATCATCTCCCACACCGTCTCCTCAAACCGGATGGGCAACTCAATGCCGCAGTCCCTCGGCCGCGGCAGCCTCCCGGCTTGCTGCAACCTGAGCCACGACAACAAATCCTTCGCCTCGGACGGCCCCCTCCCGGTCAACGTCTCGTAAACTACCATCCCCAGCGAATAGATGTCTGACCTGGCATCCACCCCTGTACCCTTGAATACCTCAGGCGCAATGTATCCCAGCGTCCCCCTTGCCTCCCGCGAATTACTCAACGCAAACCGTTCCGCAAAACCGAAATCCAGCAACTTCGTTCGAACCCTCGGAAACGGCAACACACCACCACCTCGCGGTTCGCAGTCCGCACTCCGCAGTCCCGGTTCCCTCGCCACCAGTATGTTCTGCGGCTTGATATCGCAGTGCAACAGACCTTGGCAATGGATGGCATCCAGCGCCTGCAGAACCTGCACCATCGCTGCCGTCAAGTCCACCAACTCCCTTTCTCCCTTGGTTCCTTGGTTCCTCGCTCCCCTGCCAAAAAACTCATTGATGGGCTTTCCATCGAAAAACTCCATCGTGAAATAGTGTCGACCGTCGGAACTCGTCCCGAAATCGCGAACCGCGACGATGCCCGGGTGGTTAAATCGGCTTAGATGATAGAACTCCCGGTTCAAACTCAGTTCCTCTTCGCGAGACACCCCGGGCCGGGTTGTCTTCAATGCCAGAGTGCGGTTTCCTATCTGATCGCGCACGCGGTAGACCTCGCTCAGTTCGCCCCCGCCCAGCAGGTTCAGCACCTCATACCGGTCGGCAATCAACTCAGGACTCGCCGGCTTCTCGGCGCCAGGCACAGAGTGCGACACTACGCCAGCGTTTCCCAGACTGGCGCAGTCGCTGTTGACACGTGCGTCAGATTCGTCCTGGTCAGAAGCGGACCTGCCCGCGTGCGACGCCTCGAAGGAATGACCCATCAACAGTAATGATACGTCTTGGTGCGACGAAGTCAAGGAATCACCTGGACGAGCTACCTCGAGCCTAGTGCGACACATCCAAGGCACGTGCGACGTGATACATGAACTTCCGCAGACGTCGCATCAGGCCGAGCCTCGGGTGCGTCATGCGACAGGCAATTCGAATCGCATCTAGGCGCCGTCTGTCGGATGGTGCAAGCATGAGCTGGCCGTCGGCACAGTGAGCGACAAGCTAGAACTGTTCAACTCTGCCGGAAGCAACGGACTTCGTGACCCAGCATTGCCAAGTCACTCGCCTGACGCGTGGGCACACGTGCTGGCGTAAGATGCCAAGAAGCTTGACATTACAGATTATCGCAATCGTTGCTGCGGCGACAATGACACATCGTGACTTCGGTATCTCCAGAGAGCCCCGCTGTTTGTAGCGCGTCGACCATCGGCTGGATTAGTGAGACCTTGAACGAGCAGGGGGAAGATGCCGCTGGGATGTTCACATTGACAACATGAATCGAATGGCACCGGCAGGGTGGACCTGTTTTCGCGGACATGCTGGTGGGCCGACAAGCCGGAAGCGTCCCGGATGGGGGTCTGCGGTCAGGTCACCAGTCCGGAATACGAACTGCGGACCGCGGTCTACGCAATTCCTGACATTGGTGCTGGTCTTGGTGATGGGGCGATTTCGCTGGTTTGCCCAAGAGACTCAGGTACGAGCAGTTGGGACACGGAGGCGTAGTTACCAGTGCCGGATAATGTGCTCCGGTTGCCGGACCTGCCGGATGGCAGCCGGCAAAACGAGAAGTGATGAATGCGAAGGTGCCAATTCGGGTTGCCAGTCGAGGGGGAGGAGGTCACAGGTCAGAAGTCAGAAACCGGAAGCCAGAAACTCCTAGAGGAGGCGCGGAATGAAAGAGTGAGAAGCCAGCTTCTGCTGAAATCGAGCTCTTCTATTAGCCCGGCTCGACGATGGGAAATCGCAAACTGGTCCACGGAACAACTGACCGCCCCGCCGGAGGCACGTGCTGAGACCCGACCGGCACGGGCATCCTTACAGGCAATACGCAGTTCTTCGGTCCGACTCAGGGCAGTTTCCGAACCAGACTTGAAAGAGAATTCGAATGAACTGAGCCGCTGAGTGCGAGCCGGATCTCCAGCTCGCGCAACCACTCACTGCTTGGTTGCCCCCCGACCGGCCTTGCGCATTCGGCCGAGCAGGCCGAGGGGCTTGACAGTCCCGGCAAAATGCCTATGATTTGACCGGATGCGAGGATCCTGTATCAGACCTGCGCCGGTCAATCGGCATTCTTCGGGTGCCTGTGAGGCGCCCGGGTATCCTCATCCAAGACAGAATCTTGTTTCAATAGACCGTTTCGGACGGGCCGAGGGCGATGCCCCGGCTGACGTCCGGATTCGGGGTTGAGCGTAGTGACGAATAACGAGCAATGCGGATTGCGGAATGACATGTTCTGCGTTCCGAGTTGCACAGACAGCCATGAGGAGGCGCGTTTGAATACATGCGGTTTCGCAAGGCATAAGGCATTGAGCATTATGCTCGGTGCGATCGTGCTAGCGGCCGGCATCTGGTCGCTGGCAGGTTGCGGACGGAATCCGCCGGCCGCGTTCTGGACCTGGTCGGCCGATGACAGCACAAGGGTGCACGCCGCGGTGAACACTTGGGAAGCTAAACTGATGTCGGACTTCGCGGATTTGGCGGACAGTTCGGACATCATCAACTACATCCCGGATACGACGAAGAAGGCGCTGCGTCAGACGTTGCGCGAGAACCGGTACAAGCACCGCTGGTTTCCGAAGACGTTCGGCCGGGTGTTTTCGGTGGATTCGATGGTCGATTCGGCGTGGACGACGAAGGACACGACGGTGGAAGTCCGGCTGCGTGAATTCCTGACCGGGGTGACGACGATTACGACGGACTCGGCGACATTGTTACGGAACCCGGATACGGTTATCGGCGGCATGCACTTCCAGGTGTACGACACTTTCTTCTCGCCGCAGGAGACGACGGTGACGGTGAACATTACCGCGACTTGCGACCGGGAGCTTTTCTTGGTGCCGATGGCGGGTGATTCGATTGACAAGGTGCACCGGACGGACTGGGTAGTCAAACGGATTTCCGGGGCGGGACGGTATTACTGTCCGGACCAGGCAACCGCGCCCTATATCGGCATCATGCAGTTTGTGACGAGTACCGGGCGGCGCGACACGTTCATGCTGCGTCCGGATACGATTCATATGGGCGTGCAGCGGCTCTACAGTCCGGACAGTCTGCTGACCTACACGCCGGGCGATACCATCCAGGTAGTGATGAGCCCGACGGCAATCATGGGCCTGCTCTGGTGGGACCCGCCGGATATCGTGGCGTTTCTTCACATCGGGCACGTGCGCCGGAACCTGACCATCCTGCAGCCCTACACGAAGTTTGCCTTCACGGCCGCGGATACCGGGATGAAGCAGGTTTACATCGAACTCGTGAAGCGGGACCCGCTGACCCAGAATGCGGACAACTTCATTTCGAGCATGTGGGCGATTCCGATGAAGGTCGTCGCGGCACGGTGAGGAGGAGACAATGAGAAGTCAAAATTCAAAGGGCGAAGGGCGAAGCCGGCTGGTTCTAGCTTGCGCCTTCGCTCTCTTTTTCTCCTGCTCCCTGCTCCGGGCCAGCGAAATGGGCCGGATTACGGGGCATGTGGTGGACCAGAGTACGGGCCAGGGAGTGGTGGGCGCGGCGGTCGAGGTGGAAGGTAGCGACCTCGGCGCGACAACCGATGAGTACGGCCGGTATTCGATTCTGAGCGTGCCGGCCGGGACCTGGAATATTACGGTCTCGGCGGTGGGCTTTGCCGGGGAGACGCGCACCGAGGTGCTGGTGATGGCGGACCAGGCGGCGGCGGTGGATTTCCGGCTGAAGAGCACGGTGATTCAGATTAATGAGGCGGTCGAGGTGAAGGCGGAACGGCCGATGGTTATCCGGAGCGCGGTGCAGACGACGCGGGTGATGACGAGCCAGGAGTTCGCGCGCCTGCCGGTGACCGCGCTTTCGGCGATGGTGGGTTTGCAGGCCGGGGTGCAGACGAACGCGGCCCGGGGCTGGACCCATATCCGGGGCGGCCGGTATAACGATGTGAGCTACCTGATTGACGGGGTTTCGGCGAAGGATATGCTGGTGGGGACGCTGTGGTCTTCGCCGAAGCCGACGACGGAGAACATCCAGGAGGTCGAGGTCATCACCGGGAGCTTCGACGCGGAATACGGCGAAGCGATGTCCGGGGTCATCCAGACGATTACCAAGGAGGGCGGCGAGCATACGTCCGGGAAGCTCCGGTACACGACCGATGAGATGTTCCCGAACAAGGACCTGAACTACGGGTACAACTTTGTCCAGGCTTCGCTCGGCGGCCCGCTGGTCTTCAAGCCCCTGCGCTATTTCGTGTCGGGCGAATACCTGAGGACGGCGTGCAACGCGCAGTCGCTGTACCAGGTGAACGCACCCCGCTCGGAGTACACCCTCGAGGGCAAAGTCAACTACAGCCTGCCCCGGGGCGTCTTTGTCAAGAACGACAACCTGAAGCTGATTGTGGATGCCCACACGTCGGATTACGAGTGGCAGGCCTGGTCGAACGGATTCAAGTACCACCAGACCGGCGAGTTCGCCAACCGTGTGCGGAGCAACAAGGGGAATTTCAGGTTGAATTACCTGCCCGGCAGTTCGACCCTGATTGAGCTGGCGACCGGCATCTTCGATACCCGGCTGCTCCGCTCGCCGCAGGACTACCAGGCCGAGCGCGAGGACACGCTGGGCACCAGCGGCTTCCTGCGCAAGAATGGCCTCTGGGACAAGTATATTTTCAAGAGCGAACAATGGGTGTTCGACAACCGCGAGGACTCTTACCCGACCACGGCGCACGGCAAGGACACGGTAATCCACAGCCACATGCCGACGGACGTCGCGGTGCTGAGGCTTTACGAATCCTACCGCCAGCGGGCGGACGGCTCGAAGGTGAACGACAACTGGCTCCAGAACTACGCGCTGTACGCCAACCCCTACGGCGTGGCCAGCCTGTTCATCACCGAGGGCGACGACCGGATTTTCCATTTCCGCGAGACCTATGACCGGTACGCGAAGGGCTCGGTGACGATTACGCCGAACAAGATTCACGAGCTGAAGACCGGGTTCGACCTGACGTGGTACGACATGAAGGAGTATACCAACAGCCTGCCCTGGGACCCGAATCCGTTCTATGAGAACTACAACTACCAGCCGTTCACGGCCTCGGCCTATCTCCAGGACAAGGCCGACTTCGAGGACCTGGTGATTAGGGCCGGAGTCCGGATGGACCTGCTGAATTCGCGGGCGAAGTACCGCGTATTCCCGGAAAGCGTGGGCGGCTCGCCCGGGGTCCGGGACAGCATGCAGGAGTCCAGCCTGAAGCTGAGGTTCGCGCCGAGGCTCGGGCTGTCCTACCCGGTTACCGACCGCATCAAGTTCCGGTTCAGCTACGGCCATTTCTACCGCGACCCGGACTTCTCGGACCTTTACACGAGCCAGCTCCCGGCCGAGGAACTCGCGCGCCGCGGCAACCTGATTGTCGGCAACCCGAACCTGGCGCCGGAAAAGACGATTGGCTACGAGATGGGTTTCGACGCCCAGCTCTCGGACGTGTTCGAATTCGACCTCACGGGATTCTACAAGGACGTCTACGACCTGTCCGGGGTCCGCGCGGTGCCGGCCCTGCCCCAGTCCTACACCCTGTACTACAACATCGAATACGCCCGGATCAAGGGCTTCGAAGCGACGATGGCCAAGGCCCTGGCCAAGTACTGGAGCGCCAAACTCAGCTACACCTTCAGTATCGCCAAGGGCACGGCGTCGACCGCCACCGACCAGTACATGACTACCAACCCGGTCCAGGTCGATTTCTTCCTGGACCAGGACGAGCGCCATGAAGTCAGCGCGGATATCGGGTTCAGCACCGACCGCAGTTTCTCGCTCGGCGTGCTCCGTGAATTCGACGCGAGCATCGTCGCGCGCTACGGTTCGGGCCTGCCCTACACCCCGACCAACATCCGCGGTGAGCGCACCGGCCCGGACAACTCGGCCCGCATGCCCCCGACCTTCGAAATGGACGGCCGCCTGAGCAAGGTCATCCGGCTCGGCAAGATCAACCTCAACATCACCTGCGATATCTTCAACCTGCTCAACACCGAGGAGGTCACCAACGTCTACCAGGCCACCGGCAAACCCGACTTCAACGGCACCATCATCACCCTGGCCCAGTTCAGTTCCACCGGGTACCAGATCGGGGACCCGGCGTATCACCCGGCCCGCGACTACAACCACGACGGCTTCGTCACGCGCCAGGAAAAATACGATTCCTACCTCGCGGCCTACAGCAACTATGTCAACACCCCGCTCAACTACGGACCATCCCGCAAAATCCAGTTCGGCCTCAGCATCGGATTCTAAGGAGGAACAATGAGAACTCAAAACTCAAAACTCGAAAGTCAAAACCGGCTCCGGCTGGTCTGCTCCGTTGCTCTGCTGCTCTCATGCTCCCTGCTCTTCGCCATGCCCGCAACCATGCACCGCGCGCCCGGGAAGCGAATCTACGACACCAAATTCCTGGACATCAACCGCTGGCACGTGCCGTTCTACAACAACGGCGAAGTCGCCATTGACCTCACCCAGACCAACTTCCCGGGCGGCTACTGGCCGGCCCCGATTAAGAACTTCCACTTGTTCGGCGGCGGGCTCTGGGTCGGCGCGATATCCTCGACCGGCGACACGCTGGTCTCGGTCGGGTATAACCCCAACTCGGGTGGGTGCGAGTACTACCCGACCACCGCAGCCCATTATGCGGAAGGCACCGGGAATCTCGCGGACCGGGTGTACAAGTACGGGACCGCGGACTGGCCCCCGAGCCAGGCCCGGTTCGGCACCGACACGAAACTCGTGCCGCAGGACAACTTCTCCCTGCAGGACCTGTGGATGGCCTTCACCGACGCCGCCCCGGGCCAGCACGTCGCGCCCGGCAAACCCCTTGGCCTCGACGTCTATCTCACGGTCTATGCCTGGAACTACCCGTCGAACCAGGACATCTTCTTCCTCAACTACAAAGTCAAGAACAGCACCGGCGACGCCTTCGGCACCAAGTCCGACCTCCACAACGTCATCTTCGGGCTCAACTTCGACGTCGATATCGGCGGGGCCGAGGACGACATGGTCGGCATGATTCTGAACCGCGTGTTCAACAACGGCGTAGACACGGTCAAGAACGTCGGCTATTGCGGCGACAACATCAACTCCGAAAACCCCGGCCCCAAATGGCAGGGCGGTCGGCCCGGCACGGTCTGCGTAAAATACCTCGAAAGCCCGAAACGCCCGGACGGCACGCCGCTGGGCATGACCGCGTTCAAGAAATTCACGATCGACATTGACCCGGTGACCGATGCCACCCAGTACCTGACCATGGCCGGGATTGACTACCGCACCGGCATCTACAGCGCCTATGACTCGATTGACGAAGCCCCGGCCGACAAGCGCCTCATAGAATGCTCGGGCCCGTTCGACCTGCCGGCCGACTCGGTCCAGAACGTCATCGCCGCGGTCTTCTGCGTCTATTACGGCACGCCGAACGAGAACTGGCAGGCCCGCACCGAAGCGGATCTGGCGGACATGGTCAAAACCGCCCAGAGCGCCCAGTTCATTTACGACCGCGGCTGGCTCCTCCCGGGCCCGCCCGAGAGCCCCAGCGTCACCCTGATCCCGATGGACAACCAGGTCCGCATCACCTGGGACAACAAATCCGAAATCATGCCCGACAAATACTACGTCGTGGCCCACGACTCAACCAACATCGGCTGGGACCCGGCCTACAAACAATACGACTTCAAGGGCTACAAAGTCTGGAAAAGTCGCACCGGCACCGACTGGAAGCTCCTCACCCAGTGCGACCTCGCGAACGGTGACACATTCACCGATACCACTACCGCCGACAGCATCGCCACCAAGGCCCGCAACACCGGCATCGTCTACAGCTTCGTCGACGACTCCGCAATCAACGGCTACACCTACTACTATGCCGTCTCGGCCTATGACCACAACTGGACCACCGTCTGGGACACCCTTACACCCCCCCATCCTATCGACTCGGTCCGCATGACTCCGCTCGAAGGCGGCAAACGCTCGGTCGCCATCATCCCCCGCTGGGAAGCCGCCAACGCCGTCCCGGCCCGCGCATTCGTCAAGAAGATCACCGGCGATACCCTGAGCCCGGCCCTCGCCTGCTCGGCCCAGGTCGTCATCCCGTTCCAGGTCTCGGCCTCGGACACCTACGTCCTCCAGCTCCTCGCGCCCCAGTTCATCAACGCCAACACCGCCAACTACAGTTGGACCGTCAAAAAGATCCGCACCGACTCCCTGCTCCAGGACACCGCCGGTCTCGTCTACAACATCATCGACTTCGCCACCTCGGCCACCGTCCGCAACGACCTCCCCACCATCGGTGGCCTCACCACCAGAATGCACCTCAAAATGGGGACCCCGGACACTTCCTACAGCGCAGTTGCGGTCACCGGCAATTACCCGGTAGACTCCCTCCGCCCGGGCGGCACGCCATCCTCGGCGTACTGGGCCTACCGCGGCTCGGACTACCGGCTCGAATGGCATCTCGATAACGGCGCAAAGACCCTGCAGGTCTTCGATGTCACCAATGGCGGCATCGAAGTCCCGTTTGACTCGTTCAAAACCAGCGCCTCGAGCAAAGCCAACTGCTGGTGCTTCGGGTTCGCCACGACCGCCGCTTCCGAGACCCTGCGCGCCGCCGACAAGGCAATCTATATCTGCGGCATGTACGTCGCTTTCCGCCCCAACTACGCCGCCATCGGCGACCCGCTCAAAGCCACCATCAACGACGGCGACGTCTGGACGGTCACAGGCTACAAGCGGAAGAACACGTCTCCGGCCTACAACATGTTCTACGTCTACGGCGCGCCGGAGTCGCTCGCCAAGGTGGTCTACAATCCGCTCGGCGCCATGCACCATCTGGGCACCGGGCTCAACAACATCACCTTCGACGGCCTGTACAACGGGACCAAGGCGGTGGACACTTTCTTCCTCTACATCTCGGGCACCGGCGTCCCGGATACCGTCAAGTGGCGAGAAACCCGCACCGGATTCTGGAGCGCGCCTTTGCCGCTCACGGCCCAGGACCAGCCCATGCAGAACGGCATTACCTTCCGCTCGGCCAGCCTTGGCGGGCATACCCTCGGCGACACCTGGGTGCAGTCGGTGGCGCAGGGCAAACTCCGCGTCCGCGTCGTCCCCAACCCCTACTTTATCACCAATGCCTGGGAAACCGACCCGTATAACCGGCGTATGGCATTCACCGGACTCCCGGCCAATTGCGAAATCCGCATCTTCAATCTCGCCGGCGACTTGGTCAAGATGATACCCCATCACCAGACCGGGACCCCCGCTGCGGGCCAGCCAACGCCCCAGCCGGATGCGCTCGGCGGCACCGAATTCTGGGACCTGGTCAACGACTACAAACAGCTGATCTCAACCGGAGTCTACATCTATCACATCAAATCCGATGTCGGCGAGCAGATCGGCAAGTTCGCCATCGCGCGCTAGGAGGAGCAATGAGAAATCAGAAGTCAGAAGTCAGAAGTCAGAAGTGGTTGCTCGTTGCCTGCTGCCTGGTGCTGGCGTCAACCTCGGCGTTCGCGGCATTCAGCAAGGTCGGTACCGTGGCGGCGCCCTTCCTCAAAATCAGCGTCGGGCGGCCGACCGGCATGGGCGATGCCTTTACCGGGATTGCCGACGACGCCTCAGCCACGTTCTACAATCCGGCCGGACTGGCCCACCTTGAGACTCGCCAGTTATTCTTCAACCACATCGCCTGGATTGCCGGCATAAGCCACGAGTACATCTCCGGGATTCTGCCGGTGCGCAACGTCGGGACGTTCGGAATCAGCATTACCTCGCTGAGCACGGGCGGCATCGAACAGACCACGATTGACGACCCGACGAGCCCGGCCCGCGAGGACCAGGGAACCGGCCTCGTCTACGATGCCGCCGACATGGCACTGGGTCTCACTTATGCCCGGTTGATTACCGACAAACTCGCGTTCGGGTTCTCGGCCAAAGGCGTCACCGAGCGAATCTGGGACATCAGTTCGTCCGGCGTCGGGCTCGACGTCGGACTGCTCTACAATACCGGCTGGCGCAGCCTGCGCATCGGCGCTTCAGTCGCCAATTTCGGTTCGGACATGACTTTCGGCGGCCGTGACCTCGACTTCGTGGACTCCACGATGCCGACCAACCCGGCGGCAACCTACAAGACGACGCCGTCGGCGCTGCCCATCATGTTCCGGTTCGGGCTCGGCTACAATCTCATCGAGACCGCCAACAACAAGCTGGTGCTCGGGCTTGACCTGGTGCACCCGTCGGACATCAACGAGACGGTCAACATCGGCATGGAGTACGGTATTCTCAGCCGGTACTTTCTCCGCGCCGGGTACATCTGGAACACCGACCTTTCCTACCAGGAGTCGGTCGGCTGGAGCCAGGGGATTTCGGCGGGCGCCGGTCTGGCGTTCACGCCGCTGAAGGGCCTGGACCTGAAGCTCGACTACGGTTACCGGTATCAAGGTTACCTAGGCGGAACCCATCGAGTGACGCTTGGCGTCGGGTTTTAGGAACCTGAAATCAAGAGGGCGGGTTTGATACCCGCCCTCTCTCTTCAAACCGTTATGGCAAGAACGCGAACGAGCAAGCCGGGGGCGCCGGGCCGCCGGGTGACCGGGCGCCACGCACTGTGGCCGCTGGTTGCCGGTTGTCTGTTGCTGGTCGCGCCGTGCGTGGCCGCGAAGTGGACGGCAATGATCTACATGGGCGCGGACAACGGCATGAGCGACCAGAGCTATGTTGACCTGCTGGAAATGACGCAGGTCGGCTCGAGCGCGGACGTGAACATCATCGTGCAAGTAGACCATCCGGCCAGTGACAGCTGGCCCGGGGCCAGGCGGTTACGGATTGAGAAAGGTCGGACTTCGCTGCTGGATGAACTGGGCGAGCTGGACATGGCTGACCCGGGCACCTTGCGCGACTTCGTGCGGTTCGCCCGAGACCTTTACCCGGCCGAAAACTACCTGCTGGTGTTGTGGGACCACGGCAGCGGCTGGCAGAAAGACCAGGGCGCGCACCGGAGCCGAAGTCCGTTGGACCGTGACGGTTCACTACTCTATGACCAGAGCAGCGGGCACGCGATGAGCGTCGCGGGCGGCGATCTGAAAAGGGCGACGGCGGAAGTGCGCCTGGCGCTGGGCCGCAGTGTATCCGTCCTGGCATTCGACGCCTGCCTGATGCAGATGCTCGAAGTGATGTACGAAGTGAAGGATGCCGCCGAAATCGGCGTCGGGACCGAAGACCTGATGCCGTTCAACGGCTTCCCATATCAGGAGTTTCTCAGTCGGCTGGTCAACCAGCCGACCCAGTCCCCACGCGCCTATGCCGCGGCGCTGCCCCAGCTCTTTGTCAATGCCTACAGCCAGGGCTCGCAGGGCGATGAAGAGGTCACGCTGTCCGCGCTGGACCTGACCCGGCTCGGACCGGCGGTGCAGGCGCTGAATGCGTTGCTGCGGGAGGATATCGCTTCCGCAGCTAACGAAGGTTTTCATGCCGCGCGCCGCACGTGCCAGACCTTCTCCTGCGAGCACGTACCGCCGCTCCCCAGCGACGACAACATCGATCTCCTGGACTTCCTGGACAAGGCGCCCTGGCCGTCGCTGGCCACGGGCAAGACTGATTCGCCGTATGACTTGTTTCAGAAAGCCGTGCTGACCTGCGCCGGCCGGGGAATAGTTGCCGGGGCCCGTGGCATCGCAGTCTGGTTCCCGGACAATTACCTGGCGTTGAAGCTCAACCACAGCGCGTACCGCAACCTGACGTTCAGTCGCGAGTGTGGCTGGCTGTACTTTCTGGACTGCTTCTTTTCCGCCGACGACATCAAACCGCTGCCCGTAACCCGGGTCGAACTCCAGTCCAATTGCATCGGCGGGCACAACGATTTCCTTCTGAAATGGCCGTCCGCCTACGACATGGCGCCGGTGAGCTATGAAGTCCGCGAGATTTCGTCACCGGCGGTAATCCTCGATGACCCGGCCGAGAACCTGGACCGCTGGCTCGCCGACGGTTTTCTCCTGACGAGCGAACGGGCCTGGTCCGGCAACTACTCATTCTATTCCGGAGTGGGGAACAACCTCGAGAACAAACTGACGCTCCTCGCGCCGCTCCGTCTGCCGCACGGCGGCCTGCTGTCGTTTTTCGCCTGGTACAACACGAACGAGACGATGGATACGACCGGCACGATGCACCGGGACATCTGCTATCTTGAGGGCAGTGCGGACCCCACGGCCTGGACCGTGCTGGACTCGCTCTATGGCGAGAACGACGCCTGGCAGGAATGCCGGTACTATCTGCCGGATACCAGCGCCTACTGGCTGCGGTTCCGGTTCAAGACCGGTTCGGGCCCGCATGTCACCGGAGTCTACATTGACAACATCCAAGTCCAGGCTTTCGGCGACTGGCGACGGGTCACGCCCGGGACCGGGACCTGCGACTCATCGTACTATGTCTTCAACGCCCTGCGCGATACGTTTTACTACGCAGTCACGCCCAGCGACTCATTCGGCAACTTGGGTTTTGTCTCGCCGCTGTTGCGCGTGGCGGTGCCCCGGTATGCCGAGCCCTACAGCCTGCCGGCGCCGATTACCGGCGGCAGCGCGGTGCTGATCTGCGACTATCCGTCCGACGAGACGCCGGACATTCTCATCTATACGCTGAATGGTGAACTGGTGGCCAGCCTGCCGGACGTCAAGGCCCGGCGCGTTCCCTGGAACGTCACGAACGACAAGAACAAGCCGCTGGCCGCCGGGCTCTATCTTGTAGTGGTCAAAGGCTGGAAGTTCAGGTCCATCGGCCGGATTGCGGTCGTCCGCTGAGGAATAGCCGGTTAGCCGGACAGTTGTCACCCGGATAGCCGGTCAGGCGGCAAATCTGCCAACCTGCCATCCGACTAACCTACTGACCCGCTAACCTGCCAACAACCGACCTGCTAACCTGCTATTCAACGACCAGCTTCTGGTCCAGGTCGAGACCACGGCTCTCGAGACGCAGCAGATAGACGCCCTTCGGCAGGTCCGAAGCCCGAAGTTCGAAATCCGAGGTCCCGGCCCCATGATAGCCGGAGGCGAGGACGGTAATCAGTCTGCCGCTTACGTCGTAGAGCTTCAGGCGGACGGTGCCGGGCCGGGGGAGCGAATAGTGGATTGCCGTTGCATCCGAGAATGGGTTCGGCGCAATGCTGAGCTCGGATCGCAGGCTGAGAACTGCGGACCGTTCCTGGATGTCTCCAGATGCACCATCCGCCGGTAGCGGCAAGCCACCCGTGCCCAGCGTCCGGCTGGTGTACATCCAGAACTCGGGCGTGTTGTTGCCGCGCAAAGCGTATAGGGCATAGCGGCTGTGGGCGTAGACGAGCGCGCCGCCGCCCTTCACGGTCTTGTTCATTGGGCTGGGTTGCATCGGGTTATCGACGAGCCAGTCTTGGGAATCGCATTTGTAGGTCCAGAATTCATTGGTGCCGCCGCCTTTCAGGGCGTAGACAATCCGGGTACAGTAGGCCAGTCCGGCACCGTCCTTGACTTTCTTGCGCCGGGTACCGCCGGGCAGGGTCAGCGGCAGCGCCCGCCGGGGCTGCCAGCTCCGGCCGGCGATGCTGTAGACATAGAACTCGTCCGTGCTGCCGCGGAGGACGAAGATGCTGTCGCCGCCATCCCAGGTGATGCACGAGCCGTTGCGGAATCCAGTCGCGGGTGGTGAGGTCAGAGTGGTCCAGGCATTACCGACGACGTCGAACCGGTAGAATTCGGTCGTTGCCGAACCCTTGAGCAGATAGAGATAATCGGCGTTGCCGACCGCGTCATGAACCGCAACCAGACCGGTTCCTTCCTTGAGCGCCCGGCTCCCGGTCGGCACGTCGGCTTTCTGGGTCCAGCGCGCGCCGGGCGGCCGGGCCGGGTCATACTCCCAGAGGTCGTAGGTGTTGTTGCCCTTGACCGCATAGACCAGGCCGCCGGTCGTCATGGTCAGGGCAGCGCCTTTCTTCACCGATTTCTTCTTCTTCGCCCGGTTGAATACCGGGATCGAGTCGCGGGACAACCAGACATTGGTTTTCGTGTTGTACCGGTAGTACTCGAGAGTGTTGTTGCCCTTGAACGCGAATACGAAGCCGGTGTCGTTGCCATTCTCCAGGCCGTAGGCCAGCGCCCCGCCATCCTTGACTTTCTTCAGGCGATTGCCCGGGGGAACGTCGGCCATCTGAGTCCAGATGCCGCCCTGGGGCGGCGGGACATAGCGGACGATAAACGCGCCGCTCAGGGTATCGTTGGCGCGGTTCACGTCGCCGGCCTGGTACACCGAACAACGCGCGACATAGTTGTTGATCCGGTGCGGTCGCGGCCAGGCCGGGAATACGACCAGCGTCTCGACCCCGACTGAGAGATTCGAGACGGCGATGCTCTGATTATAGGCCAGGCCGCCAGTAGAATCGAATCGGAACCAGGCGTCGAACGAAGCCGGGTGGCTGCCATCATTGCGGACCCGGGCCTGGGGCGCAATCGGGTCGGAACTATCCACCCACGCGACCGGGTAATCAATCCCGGTCACCGCCACATCAGGAATCCGGACCAGCACCGGACGCTGCAGCACGTCATTGCCGCGATTCGCGTCATTGGCCAGCTTGGTGGTGCAGGCGGCCAGCCAGTTCCCACGCAGGCGGTGATTCCAGGCCGGGAACACGAACCAACGCGTGTCACCCTGCAGGACTGAGACGGACAGCGTCCGGTTGTAGCCGTCCGAGATGCCGAACGTGAGGCTAAACGACTCATCCTCGGAGCCGGGATTACGGATCCGGACCAGAGGCGACAGGGCCGGCTCGGTCGAATCAACCATTTCGGGCGGTGCACTGATGGTGTCGCACTGGACATCGTGGACATGGCCGGTGATTGACTTACTCAGGGTATCATTATCGAACCAGGCGTCGCCGGCGACCCCGAGCGAACAGGCGACATAGTAACTGCCCCGGGGCCAGTCGGAATATGCCGGGAACTGGACCTGCAGCTTGCTTTTCGGGGGGTGATTGCTCACCCACACGGACCGGTCATAGAATGCGCCGATGCGCATGCGGACCGGGTAGGTTTCGGCAACGTCGCCGTAGTTGTCAGTGGTGCAGACCGGCGTGACTACGCTGAACACCGAATCCACGTCAGTCCCGGGAGGGTTGATGGCCAGGATACCGACGTCGTGCGCGACCTTGTACCGGCGGTAGAAGATCTCCTCGTCGCTGCCGCTGACACCGCCGGTCGTATCGGACCAGACGACGTGGAGATTGCCGTAGAGGCAGCTCGCGGCGGAAGGGCGGACCGGGGTGGTGTGCGGCGCTACGTTAAGCAGAATCGGGGATGAGAAGCTACCCGGCGGGGTGCGCCGGCAGTAGAATATTTCCCAACTCGTGCCGGCGATTCCGTACCAGACCAGGTCAACATTACCCCAGTGGTCGCAACTGATGCGGGGCGCGAACTGCTCGCCGTTGATGCCGACCACGCGGATGGGCGTGGTCAGCCAGCCGCCGGCGGGCAGGCGGTAGTCATAGTACTGCTGGCAGTAGCCGAAGGACTCGAGCTGACGCCAGGCGACATGAATCACACCACCGGTATCCACGGCCACGGTTGGGTCGTACTTGACGTTACTGGTGACGCTGCACGACTCAACCGGGAACCAGACCCCGCCGATGCGAGAACGGTAGCGGACCTGGACCGGGGAACCAGAAAGCCAGACCGCGTGCAGCCGGTTATCCTTGCCGACGCTCAGGCCGGGCGATGTCGCGGCATCACTCGTCATAGTCGGGGTGAGGATGTCGACGGGCGTCCACTGGCCCGGGCCGGCATCGATTTGTTTAGCCCGATGCTCCAGCGGGTAGGAGCCGCCGGAGCCCCCGACATTACCCAGCCACAGGACATGCACGGTATCTCGGAAGCACTGGACTACCGGGCTGCGATTGTAGAGGCCTTCGTCGGAACAGGAATCCAGGGCGCCGACGCCGGAGGACTGGCTCCAGCGGCAGACATAGATCCGCTGCTGAGACAAGTTTACGCTGGTGGCAGTCCACGCAAACCAGACATTGCCGGATGAATCGGTGGCGATGCTGGGATAGCAGCAGTCGGTCTGGAAAGAGTTGGCCGGACTGATGCGCTTCGCTACGCTCCAACTCCCGGTTTGGTCCCACATTTTCCAGAATACGCCGTTGTTCCTCGGAGAACTCTTCGGGGACTGAACCCAGACAACATGAACATTCCCGTTGACATCGGCCGTGACCTGCCACCCGTTTCCGGCCAGGGAGTCATTATTGTCGTCGTTAGTAATCTGCACCGGCGCGTCCCAGCCAAGCGGCCGTGCCGGCGGGTTTGGTGACACAGCCAACTGGGCGTCAGGCTGCGGTGCCGCGCCGAAGGCCAGCACAGCCAGGTTCGCGACCAAAAGCAGTATTCCAGACCTGAGCATAGTCTCCTCCGCTAATTGCTACGACCGCCAGTGCTTCAGCCCGATTCAGTCCCTTGCCGAGTCCGATACGGGCAGTCCCACTATAGCGGAACAGGAATAGAGTGTCAAGACCAGCGAGTTGCCCGTTTCGCGCCCGCGGTGGCCGTCCGTCACCAATTGTCGAATGCGCTCGACCAATCTCCGGATTCAGGCGGTGCCATGCTTGGCACAGTCGTCCGACAAGAAGCGGGAGGCGCTTTCTCGCGCCTCACGCTTGAGCTCGAAGCCTGAGTTATTCGACGATGAGCTTACTGGTTGCAGTGTGGCTTTCAACGTCGAGCTTGAGCAGATACATGCCCGCGGACAGCTTACCGCCAGTAGCCGACAGCTCGGTGTTGTAGGAGCCGGCCAGGCGATAGCCGTTGGCCAGATTACCGACCAGCTTGCCGGCCACGTCGTACAGCTTCAGGCTGACGTTGCCGGGTCTGGGCAGTGTGTAGTTGATGGCCGTCGTGGTCGTGAACGGATTAGGCGCAATGTGGAGTGCGAACTGCGACGTGCGGATTGCGGATTGACCCTGGACGTCTTTAGGCTGATTGCCGGCAGAAAGCGGATAGCTGAACGTGCCAATCGGCCCGTACTGCCAGAATTCCCGCGTGTTGTTGCCCCGGAAGGCAAACAGCACATTGACCGCGCTGGCCGCCACCAACGCCCCGCCGCCTTTGACCCGCTTCGTGCCGGCGGTCATGTCGGTGCCGGGCTGCCAGCGGTGGGAATCGCACAGGTAGATCCAGAATTCGTTGGTATTGCCGCCCTTCAGGGCATAGACGACCCTGCCCGCACTTGCAATCTGCGAGCCGTCCTTGACCTTGGTCTTCTTGGTGCTCCCGGGCGCCCGCCTGGGCAGGGTGTCCAGGGTCACCCAATTGCGGTTGCTGACACTGTAGGCAAAGAACTCGTTGTATGAGCCCTTCAGGCAGTATATGGTGTCGCCGCCATCATAGGTTAACGACGAACCGTTCTTGAACGGCTTGGTCGACGACCCGCCCGGTGCGGCCGGCAATGACAGGTCCCAAGAATTGGCCTCGGTGTTGTACCGGTAGAACTCAAACGTGCCGGAACCCTTCAGGAAGTAGACGTAGTTTGTGTCAGTGCCCGGGCCCGGGAAGTGAATCTTCACGTGGACCGCACTGGCGCCTTCCTTGACGTTCTTGCTCCCGTTCGGCACGTCGGTCTTCTGGGTCCAGCCGTCGCCAACCGGGTCGTATTGCCAGAAATCAAGTGTGTTGTTGCCTTTGGTCGCATAGAGCATCGTCTGCCAGTCCGGCGGGGCGTCAGAGAGCTTCTTGCGCACGGTTACCAGCGAGGACCCCTTCTTGACGCCCTTCTTCTTGCTGTTGCGATTCAGCGCGGGAATTGACTCGCGCGCCAGCCAACTGTTGCTGGCGATGTGGTAGCGGTAGAATTCGTAGGTGCCGTTGCCCTTGAAGGCGTAGACATAGTTGCTGTCATGCGCGCCTTCGGCGTAGGCCAGGACGCCGCCATCCTTGACGTTCTTCTTCTTGCCGCCCACGGGCAGAACTTCTGCCGCGACCCAGGAACCGGTCGTGGGCGAGTAGATAACGAAGTCGGCATCGCTTTCGTCGTGGCCGGGCCCGGCAGCGTTGCCAGCGCAGACCTGGACCCTTGCCCGGGCGGTGGGCGTGGCGGGTACGACCCAGAGATGGGCATCGGCGGCCGGCTGTTTGAACTGGAAGACCCAGGTGGCGCCGCCATCCGTGGAGTAACCCACCGAGTCAGTGGCTGCGGTCCCGCCGCTGTGCGTGCAGGTAATCGTCTGGGCGCTGCCGGCCTGCCAGACCTCGCCGCCGTTCGGCGCAGTGACCGTGACCGTCGGCGGCAGCAGCGTGGATGTGATGCTGAATAAGGCGCTGGTGTCAGAGCTGGCACCGACCGAGTTGCGGGAAAGGATCCGGATGCGCGCAGTGGTCGTGGGGTCGTTAAGCACATGCCAGAGATAGCTGTTGCCCGAGATGACCTCGCCGATGGGCGTCCAGGCAACCCCATCTCTGGAGTACCAGAGCGAGTCGTAGTCGGATGCGCCGCCCGAGTTGTCCCAGGTTACCAGCTCATCCGTGTTCGCGACCCAGCTTTCGCCGCCGTGGGGCCGGGTGATCGTGACATTGGGCTGGGTGAGCGTGCGCGTGATTTCGAAGACGCCGCTGGTGATCTCGCATGCCCCGGCGAAGTTCTCGGCGCGAATCCGGATTTGCGCGGTGGTGGTCGGGGCGTCGGGGATGAGCCAGGGGTAGCAGGTGCCGGTCGTTTCGGCAATGGGCAACCAGGTGCTGCCGTTGGTCGTGTACCAGAGCGAATCGTAGTCGGGCGTGCCCCCGAAGGCAAGCCAATTGATGATCTCGGTCGTGCCGACGGTCCAGTGCTCGCCGCCCCGGGGCCGGCGGATACTTACCACCGGCGCAAGGGGTGCGGTACGGAAGTGCCACGTTTCCGAACCGACGCTGCCCGGCCGGTTGCCGTGCCGGGCCGCGACCTTCCAGTAGTACGTGGTCTCGTTGGCCAGTCCGCCGTAGCCGAAGCTCAGCCCGGGCTGGTTGGGGCTGACGAGGTTAGTCGGCGGATCGTCAAACCCGAGATAGACGTCATAGCCGGTCGCGTTGCCGACTCCGTCCCACTGGAGCGTGCCGGTGACGGGTTGGTTGAGCGCGCCGTTGGCGGGCGCGGTGAGAACCGGCGCGGCGAGAACGGCAAACGAATCATTGCCGACGTTGTTGGCCGACGTCGGGTCAAGGCTGATATAGGTCGAGCAGCGGGTGAAGTAGCGTCCGAGCGGATGCGCGTCCAGGGGCCATGGGTCAAAGGTCAGGGTCGTTTCCTTGTTCGGGGTCAAACCCGGCAGGGAAAGCGAGCCGAGATAGGCTTGGTTGCCCAGCGCGTCGAGAATCCGGAAGAAGGCCTGATACGGGTCGGTAGCGGTGCCGAAGTTCTTGACCCGGGCGACGGGACTGACGCCGGAAACCGTGTCAATCGTTCCGACTGGCGCATCAATGCCCGTGACGCCGAGGTCGTGAGTGAGCACCTGCAGCGGGAGCACCAGGGTGTCGTCGTGCCGATTCGGGTCATTGGCGAATAGAGTGTAGGCCTGCATGGTATGACTGCCGGGCGAGCTCGCGGTCCACTGCGGGAAGACCACGGTTCTTTCCTCGCCCGGGAGCAACGAGTCGACGGTGATGACCCCGCTCCAGACTCCGAGGATGTCGAATGTGACCGGTATGCTCTTCGCGGTGTTAAGCGTGCCGAGATTCTTGACTGTGACCCGGGGCGAGACTGTGTCGCCGACAATCACCGGGCTCACCGGCGCGAGGATTGACCGGGTAGCGACGTCCGGGTAGAGCCGCTGAACGTCAGCCGGCACCCGGGGATAGGCCTGGAAATCGGTGTTATACTGCACCATGTTGGCGATGAGAGTGAAATAGCCGGGAGGAACCGGCGTACCCACGAAACCACCACTGGGCGTGACATAGATTCTGACGCTGTCAGAGCGGGCTGGGTTCGTGGCCCAATATACGCAACTGACATAGGGAGGCGTGGCAGTGAGTCGGAAGAACGTGGAGTCGCCGATGACTCTGACCGTGTCAATCTCGACCAGGACGCCTTCATACGGCTCGGTATCGCTCTGGGCGACCGTGATTTTCGTCGTGTCGAAGCCGTGGCCGCTGGCGCTGACGATGACGCGCGGGTTCTCGAATTCGGTCTGTTTGAAGTACTCGTTGACATGCCCGACAATCTGGAGGCTGTCGCCGACATGGAGCGGGGCCGGCGAACCCGGCGGTGAGCGGTGAATGTAGATACCGCTCCACGGGCCGCCCGCGGAGTCGCTGATGAACATACGCTCATAGCTCCCGTCCTGGCGGATGAAGCCGTTGACGATGCCGGTCGTGTGGACGATTTTCCCGACGTCGGCCGAGGAATCACCGGTTCCCAGGACGGACTGAATTGTAGAGATTGAGTGGTCCAGCGCGACGGTACAGGCGATTGCCGGCGAGACGGTCCGATAGCCGAGGTTGCTGTAAGCGACGATGCGATAATAGATGACACTGCCGGCCGGCTGGGGCACTAGCGAGTAATAGTACGTGCCGCTGATGACGTTGTCGTGTGGACGACTGAGGAGAGTAAACGTGTCGCTGCCGTAGCGCAGGCTGTCGGTGGCAATCGTTCCGCTGGACACGGAAAGCTGGGCCGAGATGAAAGTCGAGTCCGTGCTCATCGGGAACTGCGGAATTTGGGTGACGGCGGTGATGGTCGGATAGGCAAGCACAGGTTCAACCCAGGTCGTGCAGCCCGGGGTGACGGTCCAGGGGCGGGGTATCACCGTGTAGGGCGCGCTGGTGCTGGTGAAGTTGTTCCGGTCGCAGACCCTGAGCGAGTCAATCTGGCCAGAACGAACCGCAAGCAGGAAATAGCCGGAGTCGGCCGGAAACGTCTCATTGATGAGGTTGTCCTCGCTGATGCCCGAGCCGACAATCGAGTCGTGGCCAAAGGCCAGGACTGCGTAGTTCGGCAGTTTCGGGCCGCTGCCGGACTGATAGATGTGTCCGCCGAGCCAGCCGCCGTTGCCGCTGGTGGTCATGTTCATCACGCGAATCGTGTCCTTCGGGGAGTCGTAGTTCTGAGTGAGTCCTTTGACCCGGACGCGGAATGTAATAGTGTCCACCTCGTACGACGCAGGCTGGGGGGAGATGCACTTCGCAACCGTCCAGACCCTCACCGTGTCAGCCGCGGTGTTACCCGAGCGCAGGAGCGGGCGGCTGGCATAGGCGTAGCCATCTGCCTGCCACATGTTGCGCGCCGCGGGGACGTCGCTGGTCGTGTCAATCCAGAAAAGCTGTTTGCCGCTGGAGGTCGCGCCAGTCACTAGTCGGGGGGCATAGGGAAATGCCGTGTCGGCCCGATTGTACACGCCGACCAGAACTGCGAAAGGAGTACCGGTGCCGGGCGTGCCGGAAGTTGCCAGGGGGGCGACAAAGCGGGGGTACTTCAGCAGTACTGGATAGGGCTGCGCCCAGACAGCAGTCGCCAAGAGCGCGACCGCGCCCAGCACGGTCAGGATTCTGCGCATCTCTCCTCCTCGTTCGTTTCTCTGCCGCCAGAGCGCAAGGCCGGGCGGACATCGCCTTCGCCACATGACGCAGGTGTCGCGCCTCGCCGCGTGCGTCTGGAGTTGTTACAACAAACCAGAATCAGATTCTGGGATTCAATCCTCTGCCACTTACCAGAGCAATCCTTGTCCACGGTAAATATAGCACCTGCCCGTGCCGTGTCAACACCTGACTTGTGAGTTTTCGTCGAGGGTCTAAGTGGCCGTGACTGCGCGGTAAAACCCGGGTCCCGCGGCCTGATTCCGCGCGGAATCGTCTGCCGGAAATGCGAGGGGGGAAAGTCCGGATGCATGGATTCTGAATCCCGGATACCGGGTTGCTGAGTCTATAAATTGGCCCAGTCCGTCCGGTCGTGGTCCGTATTCATCACCTTTGAGCGCGTGAAAGAGTTGAGGTTGCTAACTGGTAATGGCACAGGAACAGAAGAACCATCGAAGAGAACCGCTAATCGGTCCGGTGACCAGCCTGAAGGCTGAGTTCGACAAACTTCAGGCTGACGTTCAGCGGCTGAAGAGCGATTATCTGCGCTCGCTTGCTGAATTCGATAACTTCCGCAGGCGCAAGGACAAGGAGTTCAGTGAGTTACAGGAGCACGCCGGCGAGAGGTTTCTCCAGGAGATGATTCCTTTGCTCGATAACTTCCAGCGCGCGTTGCAGGCGGCGGAAACTGAAGGGGGTCAGGAGCCAGGGGTCGGGGACCAGGGGATAAGGAAGGGGCTGCGCCTGATTTACGCCCAGTTCAAGGAAACCCTGGGAAAACTGGGGCTGGAGGACTATTCCTGCCTGGGTGAGCAGTTTGACCCGAAGCGATGTGAGGCGGTCGGGTCGGTCGAAAGCGCCGGGCAGCCCGAGCACACGATTGTCGCCGAGACTGCACGCGGGTATGTCTACAAGGGTCGGGTCCTGCGGCCCGCAATGGTGATGGTAACCAAGGGAAGTCATGCCCCGGAAGTCGAAAGCCAAGAGTCAGAAGTCAAAAGTCAAAGCCCGGAGGCGGCCGAAGGGGAAACCCCGGGCGCCGAGTCTTGAGTCTATAAAGATGTATTTCGACTTAAGTTGCAGATTGACCGCAATTCAATTGAATAGAGGAGGAACTCAATGTCGAAGGTAATCGGTATTGACCTTGGTACGACTTTTTCCTGCGTGGCGGTGATGGAACGCGGGCAGCCGGTGGTGATTCCCAACCCGGAGGGCGGCAGGATTACTCCTTCGGTGGTCGCCTTCGGCAAGGAGCGGCTGGTCGGCACGCTGGCGCGGCGCCAGGCGATCATCAACCCGGAGAGCACGGTCTATTCGATCAAGCGTTTCATGGGCCGCCGGTTCGGCGAGGTGGGCGAAGAAACGAAACGGGTGCCCTACAAGGTTGTGGAGTCCTCAAACGGCGATGCCTGGGTCCGGGTCGCGGATCACGACTACCCGCCGCCCGAGATTTCGGCGATGATTCTCCAGTACCTGAAGAAGGCGGCGGAAGCGCACCTGGGCGAGGCGGTGACCAAGGCCGTCATCACGGTCCCGGCCTATTTCAATGACTCCCAGCGCCAGGCAACCAAGGACGCGGGCAAAATCGCCGGGCTGGAGGTCCTGCGGATCATCAACGAGCCGACCGCGGCCTCGCTGGCCTACGGCCTGGACAAGAAGAAGGCCGAGAAAATCGCGGTCTATGACCTGGGCGGCGGCACGTTCGACATTTCGATTCTGGAGATCGGCGAAGGCGTGTTTGAAGTGCACTCGACCAACGGCAACACCCACCTGGGCGGCGACGACTTCGACGTCCGGGTGATGGAGTGGATAATCGACGAGTTCAAGAAGGAGCAGGGCATTGACCTAGGCAAGGACCGGACCGCGCTGCAGCGCTGCCGCGAAGCAGCCGAGAAGGCAAAGTGCGAGCTCTCGACCTCGATGGAAACGACCATCAGCCTGCCGTTCATCGCCTCGGACCCGCAGAAGGGACCGCTGCACCTGGAGCTGAAGCTGACCCGGGCGAAGCTCGAGGCGCTGGTCGAAGACCTGGTGACCGGCACGCTGGGACCGGTGAAGCGCGCGCTGGAAGACGCGAAGCTGGCTCCGAACCAGATCGACGAAATCATCATGGTCGGCGGCCAGACCCGGATGCCCCGGGTCCAGCAGGTCGTCCGCGAGTTCTTCGGCAAGGAGCTGAACAAGAGCAGCAACCCGGATGAGGTCGTCGCGGTGGGCGCGGCGATCCAGGGCGCGGTGCTCGCCGGGGAAGTCAAGGACATCGTCCTGCTCGACGTGACGCCGCTCTCGCTCGGCATCGAAACGCTGGGCGGAGTGATGACGAGGATTATCGAGCGGAACACCACGATTCCCACGCGCAAGAGCCAGAAGTTCACGACCGCGGAGGACAACCAGCCGGCGGTCACGGTCCACGTACTACAGGGCGAGCGCGAGATGGCCGGCGACAACCGGACGCTCGGACACTTCGAGTTGAGCGGCATCCGGCCCGCCGCCCGGGGCACGCCCCAGATTGAGGTGACGTTCGACATTGACGCCGACGGCATCCTGCACGTCACGGCCAAGGACCTGGACACCCAGAAGGAACAGAGCATCAAGATCACGGCGTCGTCGGGTCTGGTCAAGGACGAAGTGGACCGGATGGTGAAGGACGCCGAGGCGCATTCGGCCGAGGACCACAAGAAGCGCGAACTGGTGGAAACCCGGAACCGGGCGGATACCCTGATTCACTCGGTGGACAAGTCGATGAAGGACCTGGGCGACAAGCTGGGCGCGGACGAGCGGAAGCAGATTGAAGCCGCAATCGGCGAGTTGAAAACGGCGATGCGCAACGACGATGCGACCGGGATGCAGAAGGGCATGGAGACGGTCCAGCGCGAATTCGAGAAAGTCGCGGAAGCGGCCTACAAGCGCACCGGCGCGACCAGCGGCCCGCAGCCCGGTGCCGAACCGGGTCCGGCGGACGAGAAGAAAGTCGACCCGGACTACAAGGTCTACGACGGAGAAGACAAGAAGTAGGACAAAGTCAAAGACCAAAATCCAAAGTCCAAACAAAGTCCCAAATCCAAAGGTCAAAACACCGCGCGCCTCGACCTTTGGATTTTGGATTTGGCTCTTTGGTTTGAGCTTTGGACTTTGGACTTGGGGCTTGCCGCGCGTTGAGCGCGGCTTGATATTCCCAGCCTCCTTGCTATCATAGGAGCCTCATGACTGCGACCAAACGCGACTACTACGAGGTCCTGGGCGTTGCCAAGACCGCCAGCGTAGACGAAATCAAGTCCGCGTACCGCAAACTCGCGAAAGAATACCACCCGGACATGAACCCGAACGACCGCAAGGCCGCGGAAGAGAAGTTCAAGGAACTCTCCGAGGCCTACGAGGTGCTCTCCGACTCGAAGAAGAAGCAGATTTACGACCAGTACGGTCACGAGGCGGCGAACCAGAACTTCGGGCCGGGCGGGTTCGACTTCCGGCGCGACTTCACGCACACCGCGGACCTGCGCGACATCTTCGGCGACTTCTTCGCCGGGGGGGGCAGCGAGTCCGAGGGCGGTGGGTTGTTCGACCTGCTGTTCGGCGGTGACCCGCGGCGAAGCCGCGGCGGG
>Ga0209777_10001698_pt1 | contig 30987 bp, 26 predicted proteins | sample FrelakmetHBP12HB_FD_187147 | JGI IMG/M metagenome (GOLD analysis project Ga0209777, IMG submission 187147) | Freshwater lake sediment microbial communities from the University of Notre Dame, USA, for methane emissions studies -HBP12 HB (SPAdes)... | ecosystem: Environmental > Aquatic >... | reverse complement strand
GGTGTTTGCGAAACCCCGGCCGCGCAGAAAGCAAAGAAGACTAAGGCGAGGCTTGCAGTGTATTCCACATCGCGACCCGGCTCCTATGGGCGTCCGTCTCCAGAACTTTTGAGACTGCTTGCGCTCGTCTTGTTCGCCGCGGCAGTCTAACCGCAGTGTCGAGGTGACTCCAACTCCAAACTGTAGCTTAACTTTCCAGTCTCGGCGGTCTCACTTTGGCTGACGGGGAACAAACATGGAAAGAAATTACCTCAAAGAAAGGCGCAGACCGTGCGCCAGCCCTTCTCTAATCGTGAATGCTGGAAAGTGCGTCCGCGTGTCAATTCGGGAAACACACGAGGTTTTCTGACGTCCGTCGCCGCGTGTAGCGTTTACACTACGCTCAGCACCAGAGCATCAATCACGGACCTGTACGAGAGCGCACAGCCTGCGATGCTGCGGTGCATTCGGGTTCTAATTCCAATCGGAGGGAATCATGCGCAAGGTGCTTGTTCTGGCTTCACTTCTCGTACTGTTCTGCGCGGTGGTAGTCGCGCAGGATGCCCCCAAGGTAGAGGTCTTCGGCGGCTACTCCTATGGTCTCCTTGACGACGGTGATGGCTATCACTTCAATGTGAACGGTTGGGATGCGTCGGTGACGGGATACCTGCACAAGAAGCTCGGCGTTACGGGAGATTTCGGTGGTCTGTACGGCTCCCCGCACGACAGTACTGTTCACCTGTACACCTTCTTGTTTGGCCCGACGGTGGCATTCCCCTCGGACAAAGTTACCGTCTTCCTACACGCGCTTCTGGGCGGGACGCACGTAACCGAGGAATCCACTGCATTCGCCATGGCCTACGGCGGCGGCGTGGATGTCAACGTCAACAAGAAGTTCGCGCTCCGCGTCGGCCAGTTTGACTATCTCTACACCCATATCGGCGGCGAGAGTGAACATCACTTTCGCTACGCCGGCGGCATCGTGCTCAAGTTCTAATCCGCTTCAGCTTTGTTGGACAGGGCCGGCCCAGCGCCGGCCCTGTTTGCTTCTGCTCAACACAAGACCACGCGCACCGCTCGGCTGACCGGTTTAATTCTGACTTCGGACTCAGTCTTGGCCCCGGCGCACCGGGCAGCGTGACCAATTCGTGACCACTGGGACTCAACAGGCCCTTGTTCGTCTTCAGACCTTTGCGACTGCTTGCGCTTGCTGTGGCAGTCTAACCCCAGTCTCGGGACGACTCCAACTTCAAACGTTAGCCTAACCGTCCAGTCTCAAGAGCCTCACTGTGGCTGACGGAGACATGTCTTGCAAGACCGGCTACCAGCGGTACAATTCGGCAAATCAGAGCTAAGATAAGGAGATTCCAGATAGAATCACTTGCGAAACTTCGTGGGTCGCTTGCTGCAGTCGAACCATCCAATCAGCGCCGAAAGGGGAATATCCATGACCTGTAATGTGGGCAACACAGACCGTCTGCTTCGTCTCATCGCCGGTGGCGTCATCGGCGGCACCGGTGTCTATTTTCACAGTTGGTGGGGAGTCATCGGCGTCATTCCGCTGGCCACCGCGCTTTTCCGCTTCTGCCCCGCCTACACCCTCATCGGCCTCAACACGGGGAAGAAGTCGGTTAAGACTGCAAACGCAACCCGAGCCTAGGGTCGGGGAGGCTCTACGGAAAAAGGCAACAAGGGCACGTTGTTTGGCAGCATCCCGACTGAAGACAAACGCCTAGGCGCCCACTAAGAGCATTCGCATTGCCATTAGTAAGGTCCTTGATGCGCTCAGGTCGCACTCAGGCGTTGTCACACGCGCGCGCGGAACGTCGATATGGGGTCAAACTGTCACATGTGTCACTGAGGACTGCGGCGACGAAGCAGCCTCCCGGCTTACGTACTTGTCCGTCTTCAGAACCTTTGAGACTGCTTGCGCTCGCGGCGGCAGTCTAACCCCAGTTTCGGGGCGACTCCGGCTCAAAACTGTAGCCTGACCTCCCAGTCTCAAGAGCTTCACTGTGGCTGACGCAGACATTGTAGAATCCCTTCGATTCTGATGCGACTCGAATGCTATGGCGCAAGCCGTCCGCAGCACGGACGGACGCAAAACGAGGATGCCTTCCTGATTCAGCGTGGAGAGCGCCCAGTCGTGGCGCTGTGCGACGGTGCGGGAAACGCTGAACTGGCTGCCAAGCGTGTGCTTGCCTTGTTTGGGAAGCTGATCGCTGCGGCTTCCGCCGAGCAACTGACGGACGCGGCGGCATGGGAACACTGGATTAAGATTCTCGATTCGTCGTTGCTGGGCGGTTCGCAAAGCACCTTTGTCGGCGCAACCGTTGTCGGGCAACTTGTGGTTGGCGCATGTGCCAGCGACTCTCGTGCCTACTTGCTAGACCGCGAAGGACGTTGCCAGATCCTCACTAAAGGTGCCAGCAAGCAGCACCTCGGCAGTGGTGCGGTACAGCCGTTCACCTTCCGTCTTACTCTGAATTTCCGCGATACACTTCTACTGCTCAGCGACGGCGCATGGACTCCGCTCCCCCCTACCTTCTGCAAAAGTCCGTGATGGCAGCCGCAGCTCGGCACTTCTCCGAAGTGCCCCAGGCCATTCTCGATGCTGCCGGCCGAACGGGCAGGGCGGACGACATGACCGCCGTCGTTCTCCGTTTGCTGCCGTAAGGGCTATGAATCTATAGAGGGATTCCTGTTGTTCGCAGCCCAGTTCGCCGCAAGCAGTCTCAAAGGTTCTGACGACGAACAACGTCACAGAGGCAGAGGCTGTTGCCTACAGCGATCTGTTAGGCATGGTTTCTCATCAATAACCCTGCCGCTCCAAAATCAGCTTGCCATCTACCAACACTCGATAAGTGTGCGGACGAAACCCGGCCAGGAGCAACGGACGTTCCTTTTCAAGAACGAGGGTATGCTTCTCAAGCTCACCAACAGAAAATTCATAACGCCTGCAAAGGGGAAAACTGACGTAGTTCGATAAAGAGACAACGCTCCTGCTAGCGACGAGCTGACCATCCGCGCGAAGGCGCTCAGTACCGAAAAACGGATCGCGGCAGTAATCAATCCGATGCTTCTCCTTCTCACCAACCTCGAGTGTAAATTTCATAAATGTGCGCTCATGCGCTGCCGGAGATCTTGACCAGTCGCGAGGTTAGTGTAGCGCGGTCTTCGAGCAAGCGCACTCCAGGCCTTGGAGAAGCGGGTGGCACGATGTGGCGATGGTGTCCGTCGTCAGAACCTCTGAGAGTGCTTGCACTCGTCTTGTTCGCCGCGGCAGTCTAACCGCAGTATCGAGGTGACTCCAACTCCAAACTGTAGCTTAACGTTTCGGTTTTAGCCGTTTCACTTCCGCTGACGGGGAACAATCCAGAAATGAGATTCGGGCTGCGGATGATACCGCAGCCCGATTCACCTTCCGCTCAAGAGAGGATCGTCCTCAGAACCTGTAGTTCAGGGCAAAGCGCACGACTTGGGCGGTGGTGGTCATGGTGTAGTAGTTGGTGTAAGTACCGCTCGGTTGTTCCGCACCGTTGAGGTGCTGCGCGCCGAGGTCGTAGTAGAGGTACTCGCCCCTGACGCTCCAGTGGCGCTGCAGCCGGATCTCGACTCCACCACCGGCGGTCCATCCGGCCTTCATGGCGCTCATGGCGGCCGGATAATTCGGGCTCGTGCCGTAATAGATCAGGTTGGCCCCGTAATCCACGTTGCCATAGGCCAGGCCACCCGTGCCGTAGAGCAGCACTTTGGGTGAGATGGCGACACCGATGCGCCCGCGAAGCGTCCCGAGGTATGTGGTTGCCTGGTGGGCGATGATACTGCTGTTAGCATCCGGGCTCCCATCGTCCACTACGACGCCGGTATAGGTCCCGGTTCCGGACATGCCGGAATACTGAAAATCAGTTTCGGCGCCGAAAACGAAACGGCGCTTCTGAACCAGGAAACCAAACTGCCCGCCAACAAGAACTCCGTCACTGTCGGTGGAGACCCCATCGGGCACAACCGTGTCGGTGTATCCCCCCGACGAGTGTTCCACGAAGGTTTCGTCTGAGTGGCCGAGGCCTGCGCCGAGGTTAATGCCGGCGTAGAAGCCGGTCCAGTCTGATGTCTTCTTAGCCTTTTGTGCGTGTGCCGTGCCAAGGAACGGCCCAGCAAGAATCAATATCGCAAGAGTTAGCATTAATACAATCGCGATTCTGCAGCTCTTCATCTGGAATCTCCTTTTTCAGCTCTGATTTGCCTGAATTGTACCGCTGGTAGCCGGTTTTGCAAGACCAGAGTGTCCGTCTTCTGAGCTTCTGAGACTGCTTGCGGATAACGGCAGTCTAACCCCAGTTTCGGGGCAACTCCAACTCCAAACTGCAGCTTGACATTCCAGTATCAACGGCCTCAGCTAAGCTGACGGGGAACAATCAAATGCGAACAAACCGCGCTAAACTATTGATTCATGGAGCGGCGACCCCTTCTGAGCAGAGGGTCGAAGGTTCGAGCCCTTCCGCTCCTATCATTTTACTTTTGTGCTGCGCCGCATGGAGGTACTTGCCGGGACGGAACTGCACCCCACATCTGCTTGCAGATTTCGCTGCGAAGTTGTGGTCACGTCTTTCGGACCAAGTTCCTGCAGAACAGTGACTCCTGCGGCCGGTAGAGGAGAGCCGTGCTGCACCTAGGTCAGCGCGCTGCGATGCCCACTGCCACCCCGCAGCCGCAGCTTGTGCAGGGGCTGGGGCTGGTGAGCGCCACCACCCTGGTGATGGGCTCCATGATCGGCTCCGGCATCTTCATCGTCTCTGCCGACATCGCGCGGCTGGTGCAGTCGCCGGCATTGCTCATCGGCGCTTGGCTGGTGACCGGCGTGCTCACGATCATGGCCGCGCTGGCCTTCGGCGAGCTGGCCGCCATGATGCCCCGGGCCGGCGGGCAGTATGTGTACCTGCGCGAGTCCTTGGGGCCGCTCTGGGGATTCCTTTACGGCTGGACCTTCTTCCTGGTCATCCAGACCGGCACCATCGCCGCCGTGGCCGTGGCGTTCGGGAAGTTTCTTGGTGTGTTCTTTCCGTCGGTCTCCTCCACGCATTGGCTGCTGCACATCTGGAAGGTGCCGCCCATCCACGTGGGGCCGATGGTGCTCGGTAACATGGACGTGGGCCTGAACACGCAGAACCTGGTCGCCATCGTGAGCATCGTTCTGCTGTCAGTGGTGAACATCTATGGCGTCAAGACCGGTGCGGCGGTGCAGAACGTCTTCACCTTCGCCAAGACGCTGGCACTGCTCGGGCTCGTCCTTCTGGGCATCTTCATCGGGCGCAATCACTCGGCCATCGCCGCCAACTTCGGAGCGAACTTCTGGCACAACGCCGGTTGGAACACGCTGCACCAGATCCCGGTGGGCACGGCCGGAGCCACCGCCTTCGTCGGCGTCATCACCGTCCTGGCGGTGGCCCAAGTGGGACCGATCTTCTCCGCTTCTGCCTGGAATAGCGTGACCTTTACTGCCGCCGAGGTGAGGAACCCGCAGCGCAACCTGCCGCTTTCGCTGGCTCTGGGCACGGGTGCGGTGATCCTCCTTTACCTTGCCGCCAACTTCGTCTACTTGCTGGTACTGCCTCTGCTCGGCGACCCGCACGGCGCGACCGTCGCCGCGCGCGGCATCATGTATCCGTCCGAAGACCGCGTGGCCACCGCCGCGATGGAACAGATGATAGGAAGCGCCGGAGCAGGTTTGATGGCAGCGGCGATCCTGGTCTCCACCTTCGGCTGCAACAACGGGCTGATTCTTTCCGGGGCGCGCGTTTATTACGCCATGGCGCGCGACGGCCTGTTCTTTCGGCGCGTGGGTGACCTGCATCTCAAATATGCGACGCCGGCTGTTTCACTGGGAGTGCAGGCGGTGTGGGCGGGACTGCTCTGCCTGAGCGGCAGCTATCGGCAACTACTTGACTACGCCGTCTTCGCCGTAGTGCTCTTCTACCTTCTTACCCTCGCCGGACTGTTTGTGTTGAGGCGCACGCGGCCCAATGCGCTGCGGCCCTATCGCGCCTTCGGCTACCCCGTGCTACCTGCCATCTACATTGTGGTGGCGCTTTTCATTGATGCAGTCCTGTTGCGATACAAACCCCAGTACACATGGCCGGGACTGATCATCGTTCTGGCCGGCATCCCGGTGTACTACATGTGGCGACGCGCGGCCTGAGTGATCGGCCCGGGTATTCTTGAGCCTGGTACAGAATTCTCCGGTCACGTCAGCTCCAGCAACGATAAACCGTTCGACACAACTGCTCGCACAGGCGTACAAACTGGCGATTGAGCGTCGGCGCCTGTCCAATTCACCGGTCATTCGCCATCTATCGGAGAGCGGCAACGCACGGCAAGGGTTCTTCCTAGACGCGGAATTTCGCGGTGTCTTGGATCAATTACCCGAGTACCTCCGTGATTTCACCCGCTTCGGCTATCTGACCGGCTGGCGCAAGGGCGAGATTGCATCGCTGCATTGGGAAGACGTGGATCAAGACGTTATCCGGTTGCGGGCAGAAAACTCCAAGAACGGCGACGCCCGGACCGGGACCCTAGAAGGCGAATTGGCAGAACTGGTGGACCGCCGCAAAGCTGCACGCCAAGTGAAAACGAAGGATGGCCCGATGTTAGCGGCGCTTGTCTTTCACAACCACGGTGGACCCATCGTCGATTTCCGCAAAGCTTGGGCAACTGCATGTTGCGTGGCAGGCGTCGGGAAACTGGTCTGCCCCATCTGTAAGGGCGCAGTAAGTGCGGAGCACAAGTGCATGAACTGCTCCCGGAAATGGGAACGTGAGCAACTGAAGTATGTGGGCCGCCTTTTCCATGACTTTCGACGCACAGCTGTTCGCAACATGGTTCGGGCAGGTGTACCGGAGCGGGTCGCCATGAGTGTCAGTGGTCACAAAACGCGTAGCATCTTCGATCGCTACAACATCGTCAGCGAACAGGATCTCCGCGACGCAATGCAACGCACGCAGGCCTATCTGACGGCGACCGCGGAACAGGAGCGGCAAAGAGTTGCCAGGAAGCAGCCCGCAGGGATCCAATGAGGACGGGAGAATGAGAACACGGACAGAACACGGACATTCCGGCCAAAAGCGAAGGAGCTGCTTCCGCAGCTCCTTCGTAAGTCCCGTGCTTTCTATGAGTCCTTGGTTGCGGGGGCTGGATTTGAACCAGCGACCTTTGGGTTATGAGCCCAACGAGCTACCGGACTGCTCCACCCCGCACTTTGATGGTAACAATCGCCACTCACGCAGTCAATCATCCCTGCCGCTGTTTGCAACTGTGTGCGCGTGCGCTTCCGCATCTGGGAAGCGTGCTCGCCAATGCATGCGGGCGGCAATCTGTTCATCTAGAAGTCCCTCAAGCGACTGGCGCGGAGGTGGTGGATTCCTACGGACGGACCTCGCGGCTCGCACCGGTCAGGCTCTCCGTCGATCGCCGCTCCATGATGCGGCACGCCCACCGGCTCCACTGAATGAAGCCTCAGCCATTGCGCGCAGCGCGCAGACGCATTACAGTGTTTCCTCTGGCTTACACGGCTTCAGCCGGGCCAGTTGAAACGATCCGCAAAATGGGGCGTAGACCCGGAGTGCCGGAGAGAGGCGAATCCATGGCGCCTGCGGCAAAGCAGCCGACCCTATCGCGCGGTGCCGGCGCGAAGTTCCAGCGAATCCTCGATGCCGCTATCGAAGTCATCGCGCAGAAGGGCTTCCACACCGCCCGCATATCAGATATCGCCGGTCTGGCCGGAGTGGCTGACGGCACCGTCTATCTGTATTTCAAGAACAAGGATGAGATCCTGATGACGGCCATCAACACGGCGTTCGACGCTTTTGTCGCTCGCGCCCGCGCCGAGTTGCGGCCCCTGACCTCACCGGTTGAGAAGTTGCGCCGACTCATTCATCTCCATCTTGAGACCCTGGGCCGGAACCGCCCGCTCGCCGTTGTCTGCCAGATGGAGCTGCGCCAGAGCGCGCGCTTCCTGGCGCCGTTCTCCAACCAGCGCATGATCGAGTATTTCGACATTGCGCGTCAGGCCATTCGAGAAGGTCAGGAGCAGGGCCTGTTTCGCGAGGAGATGCGCGACCTCGACGCCGCGCGGTGTCTGTTCGGCGCGGTTGACGAGATGGTCACCTCCTGGGTCCTCGCCGAGCACGAATATCCGCTTCTGGATGTAGCCGAACCGGTCGCCGACATCATCTTATTGGGTATAGAGAGGCGCCTGAAACGCTAGGCGCCCCTGTCGACTGAATGAGCACGCAGCCAGAGACCTCAAACCCGCGCACCCTGATTGATGTTTTTTTTCGGGCCGTCGAACGCGCTCTCGACTGCGTCATGCTCCACGAGCAGGGCGGCGAGTGGGTCGCAATCTCATCCGAGGGTCTCTACCAGCGCGTGGTGGGCGTCGCCCGGGCGCTGCAGTCGCTCGGCATCAACCGCGGAGACCGCGTCGTCGTCCTCAGTGAGAATCGCCCTGAATGGACCATCGCCGACTTCGCCGTCCTCTCGCTGGGCGCGGTCACGGTGCCGGTGTATTCCACGCTCATCGCCGAGCAGTGTGAGTTTCCGATACGCCACTCCGGCGCGCGCGCGGTGTTCGTCTCCACGGCAGAACAGCTCCTCAAGGTGAAGCGGATTGCGCGCGACTTCCCTGTCGAGCACATCATCATGATGGACGCACCGCCGGAGGGCAGCGGAGCTCACTCCATGGCGGAGATGATGGAGGCCGGCCCGTGCTCGCGCGACGCCGCCTTCGACGCGAACGCGCACCGCGTGGCGCCCACTGATCTAGCCACCATCATCTACACCTCCGGGACCACGGGCACGCTCAAGGGGGCCATGCTCACGCACGGCAACATCGCCAGCAACCTCCAAGTCTCCCTCGAAGGCTTCGACATTGGGCCACCGGACGTCGCCATCTCCTTCCTTCCGCTCTCGCACATCACCGCCCGACATGCGGATTTCGCCGAACTGCTCCGCGGCGTGACCCTGGCTTACTGCCCCTTCCTGGAGGATCTGCAGCGCATTCTCGGGCAGATTCGGCCGACCATGTTCGTCGGCGTGCCGCGCGTGTACGAAAAGGTCTACAACGGAGTACAGCGCAAGGTGGCGGACTCCGGACTGGCGCGCCGGCTCTATCGCTGGGCCCTCCGTGTGGGCACGCGCCATTCGCACATCGTCCTTGGGGGAGAGCGCCCGCGCTCGCTGGCGTGGCGCATCGCTGACCGCCTGGTCTTCTCCAAGGTCAGCAAAGGCATGGGCGGGCGGGTCCGGATCTTCATTTCCGGCGGCGCGCCGCTGGGGCGCGAGCTGGCCGAGTGGTACGCCGAGATCGGCATCCGCATCCACGAGGGCTACGGCCTCACCGAGACCTCTCCGGTCATCGCCGTCAACACGCCCGCGGCGCACAGGTTGGGCAGCGTGGGCCGGCCCCGGCGCAACCTCGAAATCCGCTTCGCCACCGACGGCGAACTCCAGGTGCGAGGCCCCAGTGTCTTCACCGGCTATTGGGACATGCCGCAAGAGACTGCCGACGCATTTGAGGATGGCTGGTTCAAGACCAGCGACATCGCCTCGCTCGATGCCGACGGGTATCTCTCCATCACCGACCGCAAGAAGGACCTCATCAAGACCTCGGGTGGGAAGTTCATCGCGCCCCAGCCCATTGAGAACTCGCTCAAGGCCAACCCGCTGATCAGCGAGGCAGCAGTCATCGGCAACTGCCGCCGCTTCGCATGCGTTGTGATTGCGCCGGCATTCGCCACGCTGGAACACTGGGCGCAGGAGCACCAGGTCAGCTTCTCAGGGCGTGGAGAACTGGTGGCGGACCCGCGCGTCCAGGCGCTCTACACGCAGATTGTGGAGCAGGTGAATGAAACCCTGGCGCGCTATGAAAAGCTGAAGAAAGTGCTTGTGATTCCGCGGGAACTCAGCGTGGAGGACGGCACACTCACGCCCACCCTCAAGCTCCGCCGCCGCAACCTGGAAGCGTGTTACCGCGAAGACATCGAGCAGCTCTACGCCGACCCCTCGGTGCCGAGCGAGTCCCCCGTCAGTTGACAGACTTGCGCCGGGCTCATTCCCGCGCGCATCGCCTGGATCACCTGCGCCGCGCTGTAGTCCTCCGCGCCATTCGTCAGGAAGCGTCCCACCCCCGCAAGGTCATTGCCCACGGTGAGGAGTGCCGGCTCAACATAGCCGCCGGCCTGGATCTGAGGCATTGCGATGTTCGATACCAGAGCGTTGCACAGGCATCTGCGCCCGGCCGTCGCCTCGAGCGTCCCGCCCTTGGCTAGATAATTTGCGATGGGTTCGGCCGCGCAACGGAACGCCACGCTGCCGTCGTCGGTGCGATAGGCTTCGCGTAGTTGTCCCACGTCGCAGAGCCGCGGACGCGCAGCGTAGACCTCCTCCTGCGATGACGTCCCCTCCACCTCACCGACCTTGAAGGGAAATCCCGTGGGCGAAGCCAGCATGTCGGTGCGCACGTGCACGCTGTTCGACTTCACCAGCTTCAACAGAGTGCGCCGGTGCGGCTCCGCAAAGCCTGACTCGCGGCAAAGCGCGAAAGCCGTGCCCATCTGCACTCCGGCGGCGCCAAGTTCCAGCGCCTGGCGCAGTTTTTCCGCCGAGCCGTAGCCACCGGCCAGCCAGAACGGCAGTCCGAGCTCGGCCAGCTTCGCCAGGTCAACCTCGTCACGCTCGCCGTAGATCGGCTCGCCGGTCTCGTCCACCTGCAGTTTGCCCCGCGGCGGCGCGTTGTGCCCGCCCGCTGTCGGCCCCTCGATCACGAAACCATCCACGCGGCCGTTGGCCTTGCGGAGCATGGTGGTGGCCAGCGTGTTGCTTGCGATGATGGCCAGAAAGCGCGGCCGTTGCAGGGGAGGCAGCGGCGCTTCCAGGTACTCCTTCGGGTCGAATGACACCGTCGCCGTCTCGCTTTCCTGCGCGCCGTTCACATAGATCGGATAGGTTGCCGCCTCGTGGTTCACATACGCGTCGAGCACGCCCGGAATCTTCAGCGGAATTCCCGCGCCCATCAGAATGTAGCCCACACCGGCAAGCATCGCGCCGTAGATGGCGTACAGGTGCGGTAGTTGGATCTTTTCCAGGTAGTTGATGCCGACAGGATTCTGATGGCCCTCGCGCGCCAGCCAGACCTCGACAAAATTCCCGGCAATCGCCAGCTCCACCAAGTCGCGGGAGCTGCGCAGCGAGTGCATCGGTATGAGCTTGTACGGTGTGCCTTCCGCGCGGCCGCCTTCAATGAAGTAACGATCCAGGATTCGCCGGGCCGCGGCGCGCAACGGGAAGTGCTCCAGCGCGCGGCGCATGTGGCCTCCGACATCGCCGCCCTGCAGGCGACGGGCCAGGATGCACTCCAGCGCAACGCCCGAGACCACGCCGAGCTCACCCTCCAGGGCGACGGCGCGCGCCAGCCTCCAGTTGGAGACGCCCGCTCCCATGCCGCCTTGAATGATGACCGGATGACCGTTCATGCACGATCCCGCGTGAATGCTCCTCATCCTGATTGTGACAGGATTGCCGCAGAACTATTGTAACAGTTGTGTATTTCAGGGGTGCGGCGGTCCCGGCGTGGAACACTCTAGTGGAGGAAAGTACGCAGCAGCCATCCGGCAAATCCCTTACGGCGTTCCACGCGCGAGAGCCTTTCACTGGCCGCTCGGGCTAGCTTTGCCGCTGCGGAGTAGCACTTGTGCCACCGGTAGGTCGCAACCATGCGCGAGCCGAAGGCGTGGTTGAAGCGCCCATACCCGCTCATGTTGTAGGTCTTCAGACCGTCATCGGCGGCGTGGCACATCAGTCCAAAGTGCAGCAAATCGTTGGGATGCCATTCCCGCCCCGCAATCTCGCTGGAACTGTCCCACTGATAGACGGTGTCGTTGTCGTAGGGGAAAATCCCGGTGGCGACGATCTCGCCCTCGGGGTTGCGCACGCCCAGGGTGTAGAGCAGGCCGGCGGGCCGCATGTGCCCCACGACGGCCAGCGGAAACTCCGGACCGATGGGGCAAACCGCACCCTTGGTCCGCAGCGCGCGCGTCAGTTGATCGTGGAGGCGCGCGCCCGCGTCCTCGCACTCCACCAGCTCCAGGCCATGCCGCGTCGCCTTGCGCACGCCGTGCTTGCGCCCGTTGGACATGCGCAGCATCATCGCGTGGTGGTCGCGCGAGAGGTCCACCAGCTCCGTCCAGCTCTGGTAGCAGGTGAAGCCGGCATTCTCAAAGGCCGCGGGCGGCATGTCGGCGTATTCGATTTCAATGATGTCAAAGCGCTCTTCCCGTGCCAAGTCGTCAAGAGCAGCAGCGAAGTCCTGTTCGCGCACTTCCTCGCCCAGCAACGGCCCCATATAGTTGGTATGCCACGAGCGCAGTGGGCTACCCAACATGCGGAAGGGTCCACGCTTCGCGACGCCCCCGCAGAAGTACCCCACCACGCGTGAGCTTTGAGTCACCGCCCAGAAGCGCCACTCCACGCTGCAGGCCTCGGCGAGGCAGTCGAGCCACGCACGGCGGTGAAAGACGGTACGCTGCGGAAATGTGGCCACGAGGGCGTCCCACCGCGCGATCTCGGCCGGCGCAAGCGGCTCCAAGCGCAGGCGGGGCGCAGCGGTGCCCAGGCGGACAGGGTCCTTCTCTCCTGTCGCGGTTGCAACCGGCGGCGCATCCTCGAGAATTCTGGACATTCCGTTGTTCATTCTAGAACTGCCTGGCGGCTGCGCAACTCCCCAAAGTCACCTTGGCAAGTGACCTCCGAGGCGCACATGAACACCGCCCTACGCAACGCATTGCGGGCGACCCAATGAACACAGAGTGTTTTCAATCACCTGACTATCGGTGGGTCGGCTTTGCGAAGTCAGGCTTCTCTCCAGAAGTAGAAACAGCCGCGGTCACAACGCTGACCTGCTCCGGCGCAGATAGCCCCTTCCAGCAGTACCGTTCGCTTGAGCTTCCGCACTTCTCCCGTATGCTCCAGAATTATTCGATCAACGCGCTTGAGCACCCGGACGCGACGGCCACAATACTCGGCCCTCGCCGGCATGAAGACCAAACCCTGGCTGCGTCCGGCAGCGTCGAGCGTGTGGAGAATCTCCGCTTCGGACTTGACCTCCACCCAGTCGCCGGGCTGGAGGTTAAGGGGCGGTTCGGTATCGGGCGGTTGCGCGCTTGACGGCGTTGCGTTCGCTGCCGGCAGCTGCTGCGTCTCTTGCCGCGGCCCGTGACCGGGCACCAGCCATTCGGCAAGACGACGCAGAATCAGAGCCGTACCTTTACGGACGCTGGTCACGATGCCCTCTCGCCTGAGATGCCAAACGAGTCTGTGCCATACGCTATTGAGCGCGCCGGCGGGCTCCGATGCCGATTCGAACCCCTTGTTCTGGCAATCGTCATTCAGGCCCATCATGTCCTCCGGCTGCTCCGTCACACTGGCTGACACTTACAAGCCCGTCCACTTATCATACAAGCGCAGTCCAAGACCCCGGAGGATCTGCTGAGTACCGCCCGACCGGGGGTAACCACGGGAGAGTAACCTCGTGGCCCACTCGAGGTTCGGCGAGTCGCCCGATCGGAAGATCCGAAACTGTCTGGAGCCAGGCGCGCGCATCGCGATACCGAGCTACGTGCAGTCGCAACGCTCAGGATTGAAGAGTGAGTGGAAATTCCAGAGGACGGAGAATCGTTGGGAATACAATTCGTACGTCAGGAACTACCGGTTCGCGGGGAAACCAGAAATCTGCTCGGCTGCGGGAGGCGCGTATGGGCGGTCAGGGAGGTTTTCCGGGAGAAAACGTTCAGCAAGGCAGTCGCGCCGGCGGACAATGCCAGCACTGCGGCGGTGGAGATATCGTCACCGGAGTACGCGTGAACCAGACCTCCGAAGTGCTTCGCATCGGCCTGGCGTACAAGACCGGCTTTCTCGTGGTGGGGTGCGAGCCGCTTCATGCCGACCTCTGCCGTGTTTGCGGTACCGTTTCACGGTTCTTCGTGAAAGAAACCAATCGGAACTGGCTCCAAGACTAGAGACGGAGAAACTCCGCCGGATTCAATCCACCGCCTCAGTAGCCGCGCACCTTGTCCACCACACCGAGCAGCGGTCGGCCCGACTGGAAGCGTCGCAGGTTCTCGCAGATGCATTCATACTGCCGCTGCCAGAGGTGCTCGTTAAGTGCAGCCGAGTGCGGTGTGATGAGCACCTGCGGCGCCCGCCACAGCGGAGAAGCCGCCGGCAGGGGCTCTTCAGCAAAGACGTCGAGCGCGGCGCCGGCGAGGTGCCCTTCGTTGATGGCGGCGACGAGTGCGGTTTCGTCAAGCAACGCGCCGCGGCTCACGTTCACAATGAACGCCGTACGCGGCAACAATGCCAGCCGTTCGGCATTCATCAGGCCCTGCGTCTTGGGCGTCACCGGTGCGGCAAGCACGACGAAATCCACCTTGGGAAGCAGGTCGTCCAGCTTGTCGAAGCCGAAGACCTGCTCGGCGCCTTCTCCGCCGCGCGCGGGATGCTCGCGCACGCCAAAGACCTTCATGCCGAGCGCCGAGGCCATCTGCGCCACCCGCGAGCCGATGGCGCCCATACCCACCACCACCAACGTTGCGCCGCCCACGGTGCGCGGACGCACGCCCTCGAAATACAGTGCCTCCAGCCCCCAGCGGCCTTCACGCTGGTAGTCGCGGCTGCGTGGTACCTGGCGGGCGAGCGCGAGCAGCAGCGCCAGCGCATGCTCCGCCACAACCGGCCCATGCACCGAACTGGAGTTGGTGACGACGATGTCGCTGTTCACCACTTCGGGCACGAGCACGTTGCCAACGGCGGCCATGGTGGAGTGCAGCCAGCGCAGCTTCTTCGCGGCGGCAAGCTGGCCCGGCCGCACCGACCATGCGACAAGGGCGTCGGCATCGGCGGCCTCGCGCGGAAGGTCGTCATAGCTGGACAGGCTGATGGCGCGCAGGCCTGGGAACTCTCGCTCCAAGTTTGGGGCGAGCCACTCCGGAGCCTGGTAGAGCTGAAAGTAATGGTGAACGCAGATGACGAGCTTCATTTCCATTGCCGATTGAAGATTGTAGATTGCCGAATCAGCTGATGGCTATCAGCCATTGGCTTTTCGCACCCGCAGATCGCGGCCGGTCATCTCCGACGGCAGGGGGATGCCCATCGCACCCAGCACGGTCGGGGAGATGTCCTGCAGCGCGCCGTCGGGGCGCAGCGTGAGCTGCGCGGCGTCTTCGCTGATGTAGATGAGCGGCACCGGGTTGGTGGTATGCGCGGTGTGTGGGCCGCCGGTCACGGGGTCAATCATCATCTCGGCGTTGCCGTGGTCGGCGGTCACGATCATCGCCCCGTTGCGGCGGCGGACTGCCTGGTAGATCTCGCCGAGGCAGGCATCCACGGCTTCGCAGGCTTTGATGGTCGGCGGAATCTTGCCCGAGTGGCCAACCATGTCGGCGTTGGCGAAGTTGACCACCTGCACGTCGAAGGCATCATCATTCACCGCCTTGACAACGGCTTCGGCGACGCCCTGCGCGCTCATCTCCGGCTTGAGGTCGTAAGTCGCCACCTTCGGAGACTGGATCATGATGCGGTCTTCGCCGGGAAATGGCTGCTCCACGCCGCCGTTGAAGAAGTAGGTGACGTGGGCGTACTTTTCGGTCTCCGCCACGCGCAGGTTGCGCAGGCCGAGGTTGCCGAGCACGTTGGCCAGAATGTTCGTCAGCCGTTCGGGCGGAATGACGATGGGCAGGCGGAACTTGGCGTCGTACTCGGTGAAGCAGACGTAGTGCAGGTTCTTCGGGATGGCGCTGCGAGGAATCTCCGCGTCGAGTGCGTCGGCGGCATCGAGCTCGCGTCCACCTTCCGGAGTGAGTCCGCTCTCGCGCGCGAGCACGCGCGTGATCTGCCGGGCGCGGTCGGCGCGGAAGTTGAAGTTGATGACCACGTCCTCATCGCGAATGGTGGCGACGGGCTGCCCCTGCGCGTCCACGCAGACGAACGGAATGATGAACTCGTCGGTGACGCTGCGGTTGTAACTCTCCTTGATGCCCTGCACCGGGTCGGCGGAGGCGCCGCCCTCGGCCTTGCCGCGCACCATGGCGTCAAATGCCTTGTGCTCACGGTCCCATTTCTTGTCGCGGTCCATGGCGTAGTAGCGGCCGCTGATGGTCGCGATCTGCCCGCCGACTTCGCGCATCTTCTGCTGCAGCTGGGCCACGTAGCCGGCGCCGGAGTCCGGCGCGGTGTCGCGGCCGTCCATGAAGCAGTGCACGAAGACGCGCTCCACACCGTTCATCTTCGCCATCTTGAGTAGGGCGTAGAGGTGGTTCTGGTGCGAGTGCACGCCGCCGTCGCTGAGCAGCCCGCAGAAGTGCAGGCTGCGTCCGTTCTGCTTCGCCTGCTGCATGGCGGCGAGGAGCGTTTCGTTTTTCTGCAGCGAGCCGTTCTCCAGCATCATGTCAATCTTGGTGATGTCCATGTAGACGATGCGTCCGGCGCCGATGTTGAGGTGGCCGACCTCGCTGTTGCCCATCTGCCCGGTGGGCAGGCCGACGAAGCGTCCGCTGGTGTGGACGAGCGTGTTGGGGAAGTCGCGCAGCATTTTGTCGTAGTTCGGCTTGCGCGCCAGCGAGATGGCGTTGGCGTTCGACGGCGGCGCATAGCCCCAGCCATCCAGAATGATGAGGACCACCGGCTTAGGACGTGACATCGTTCTCCTATTCGTCAGTGCTGGTTCGCGGGCGGCGCATCGTCGCCCTTCTGGCAGAAGGCGGGAACCAGCAGGAAGACCACGGCCAGCAGGACGACAATGCAGCGCTTCATAAGATCTCCTCCACCCATTGCACGGCGCCCCGCCGCAGAAGTTACTCCAGCGCGCTCACGGTGATGCTGTCTAACATGCACACCGAGCGCTCGGGACGCTTGTCAGAGGGAATGATGAGCCGGAGCGGGCCGTTGTGCGCGTCGAGCGGCTTGCCGTCCACCGTGTCCGCCACCAGCACCCCGGTAGTCGAACCGGTCTCGGCATCCAGCTCGGAGATGGAAAACAGCGCCCGATAACCGTCTGTGGCGCGAGCGGTGACGTACATCAGCAGAAACTTGCCGTGCAGCTTTGCGCCCTTAGGCACGCCCGCTCCTTCCAGCAGCGTGCTCAGCAGCACACCCTCGAACTTCTGCAGAGGGCCGTTCTCTTTGACCACCATGGATGCGGTCGCGCGCGGAAGCCTGGCCCACTCCTCTTGAGTGAGGCTGAGCGGAGTGGGAACAGCGCCGCCCAGCTTCAGGATCGGCTGGCTTGAGGTGGACGCAGCGGGTGTGACGCTCTGGCAGAATGCGGGCGCCAGCAGGAAGACCACGGCGAGTAGGGTGACAACGCAACGCATCATAGAGATTCCCCTCCCTTGGCTGCCTCTGGGTGCTTTCGCTTCCGTCTCAAATGGTTGAACATCCACGTGAGCAGGAGCGCGATCAACGCAAACACCCCATACACAACTAGTTTGAGCACGGGCTTGTCTATATATCTCTCGAACCGCTCAGATGCGAAGACAATAGCTAACCCACAGGAGGTCAGGATGAAGCCGGCGACCCACAGCCTAATGCGGTCCCACCGTTGGGCGTTAACTGGCCAGTCGGAGCGCTTCTTCCGTTCCTGCCTTACCCTCCAAAAGCCATACGCAAGGACTAGGCAGATGAAAACAAGCCCGCGGATCGCATTCGGGTCCAAACTACTCTCCCGCCTTCTCCATCAGCTCGCCGTTGTAGTTCAGCGCCGCCAGGCCGAGGAAGTTCGCGCCCGCGCCAAGCTCCTCCTCGATGCGCAGCAACTGGTTGTACTTGGCGATGCGGTCGGTGCGCGAGGCTGAGCCGGTCTTGATCTGCCCGGTGCCGGTGGCCACGGCGAGGTCGGCGATGAAGGTGTCCTCGGTCTCGCCGGAGCGATGGCTTATCACGCAGGTGTAACCGTTGCGCCGCGCCATGTCTATCGCTTCCAGCGTCTCGGTGATGGTGCCGATCTGGTTGAGCTTGATGAGAATGCTGTTGGCCACGCCGGAATCAATGCCGCGCGCCAGCAGCGCCGTGTTGGTGACGAAGATGTCGTCGCCGACGAGCTGAATCTTCTTGCCGAGCTCGTCGGTGAGCAGCTTCCAGCCCGCCCAATCGTCTTCCGCCAGGCCATCTTCAAGGCTCACGATGGGGTACTGCCTCGCCCACGCGGCCCAGAACTTCACCATCTCCTCGCTCGTCTTCACCGACTTGTCGCTCTTCTTGAAGACGTACTTGCCGTCCTGGAAGAACTCGCTGGCGGCGGGGTCGAGCGCGATGGCGATCTGCTCGCCGGGCTTGTAGCCGGCCTGGGTGATGGCCTCAAGGATGACCTCGATGGCCTCGACGTTGGCCTTGAGCGAAGGTGCAAATCCGCCTTCGTCGCCGACGGCGGTGTTGTAGCCCTTCTTCTTGAGCACGCTCTTCAGGGCGTGGAAGGTCTCGGCACCCCAGCGCAGCGCCTCGCTGAAGCTGGGCGCGCCCACCGGCATCACCATGAACTCCTGGAAGTCAACGTTGCTGTCCGCGTGCGCTCCGCCGTTGATGATGTTCATCATGGGGCACGGCAGAATGCTGGCGCTGATGCCGCCGAGGTAGCGGTAGAGCGGCAGCTCGTAGAACGTGGCGGCGGCGCGGGCGGCGGCCATGCTCACGGCAAGGATGGCGTTGGCGCCGAGCTTGCCCTTGTTCTCCGTGCCGTCCAGGCGGATCATCTCGGCGTCAAGCTCGGCCTGGCGGGCGGCGTCAAAGTCGACGAGCGCCGGCGCCAGGATCGTGTTCACGTTGGCGACGGCGTTGAGCACACCCTTGCCCTGGTAGCGCGACTTGTCGCCGTCGCGCAGCTCAACCGCCTCATGCTCGCCGGTGGAGGCTCCGCTGGGCACGATGGCGCGTCCCTTCACCCCGCTCACCAGCGAGACTTCCGCTTCCACCGTAGGATTGCCGCGCGAATCCAGCACCTCGCGCGCATGGATCAGTTCGATTTCCGTCATCGTTCGGTTCCCTTCCAGAGCAGTCGTTGTGGCGGAGACAGCGTGGCGTTTGTCCCGGCCGCGCAGTTCATGGTCCGCAAGAATCGGGCCGCAAGGTCGCGTCCATTATAAACAAGCGATCCGCGCGCTGTTGGCATCGCTGGTTCCTTGCCCAGCGGCGCGGTTGTTTTCACCATCCGCAATGTCATACAGTGCGCTCAAAGGTGGCACTATCCGTCCGCCGGAGGAGGGTTCCGTGAGACGCTATCTGTTGTTACTGCTCCTGCTGCTCCCGCTCTGCGGGATGGCGCAGACGGAAAAACCCTCGGCCGCCCGCCATACTACCCTGCGCAACGACCCCGCCCTGCCGGACGAGACACCCGCCACGGCGGAGCAGCCACAGACCCGACCTGCCATCCAGCCGCAGCAGGCACAGACCCAACCGGACATCCAGGAGACCGCGAAGCCAGAGGAGTACACGCCGCAGCTCTCGCACCGCAGACACGACGAAGGCATCGTGGTGCCGGAGGGCACGGCCATTTACTTCAAGCTCGACCACGAACTTTCCTCGCGGCACAACCACCAGGGGGACGCCTTTGTGGGACACGTAACGCGCGATGTGACCGTGGAGGGACGCACCGTGATACCCGCCGGCGCGAGCCTTCAGGGCTCGGTGACGAAGACCACCGACCCGCGCCGTATCCACGGACGCCCCATCATCCAAATACGCGCCGAACGCATTGTGCTGCCCGATGGAACCATGCTGGCGGTGAAGGGCGTGATGGTGGACACCGCCGAACCGCGACGCTACCACGTGGGCAATGAAGGACAGATCCGCGGGCCGATGGTCAAGAACCTGGAGAAGGTAGAGACCCTGGCGCTCGCCGGCTCGGGGGCCATCACCGGAGCGATCATCGCCGGGCCGCACGGCGCCATCGTCGGCGCTCTTGTCGGGCTTGCCATCGGCACCACGCACAATCTGTCCAGGCGCCACGAGATGGTGCTTTCGCCCGAGGTGGAGATCATCCTGGAACTCAGCGGGCCCGCGTACAGCACGAACGACGCCCGCGCCTCTCTCTCCCCGAACAACTAAACCATCATCCACCCAACAAAACAGCAGCCCCGCAAGGGGCTGCTGGCGTTCTGGGCGCAAATCGTCGCGGATCAGGCTCAGCGGGAGGTGACGGTGCCAAGGTCGCGGTAGAACCCAGGATAGCTGACGGCGACGGCGTCGCTCCCTTTCATCACGCTTTCGCCCTGCGCGCGCAGCGCAGCCACTGAAAATGCCATGGCGATGCGGTGATCGCCGAACGAAGTGAGCTCCGCGCCGCGCGGCTGCTGCCCGCCCGGAATGCGCAGGCCGTCGGGGAACTCCTCGAATTGCACGCCCATGGCGCGCAGATTTGCGGCCACAGCTGCGATGCGGTCGCTCTCCTTCACGCGCAGCTCGGCGGCGTCGCGGAACTCAATGCCGTCGCTGGTATAGGCGGCGATGGCGGCCAGCGCAGGTAACTCGTCAATGAGTGCGGCCGTCTGTGCGCCGCGGATCACCGCGCCCTTCAATTGGCCGCCCTGCGTCTGCACCGTGCCAAGCAGCTCGCCATGGTGCTCCTCAACCTTCAGGAAGGTCACCCTAAGCCCCATGCCGGCGAGAACGTCGAGGATGGCCGAGCGCGTGGCGTTCAACACCACATTGTCGAGCACCAGGTTGGAGCCGGGGAAGATGGCGGCGGCGCATAGGAAGAACGTGGCGGAGGAGATGTCGCCGGGGATGAAGGCTTCAATTGAGGTGAGGCGCTGACCGCCGGCTACGCTGCTGCGCAGGCCTTCGCGCACGACCTCCGCGCCGAAAGCATGCAGCGCCAGCTCGGTGTGGTCGCGCGTGGCAACGGGCTCAACCACCGTGGTGGTGCCCCGGGCACGCAGACCCGCCAGCAGTACCGCGCTCTTCACCTGGGCGCTGGCGACCGGCAGAACGTACTCGATGCCGCGAAGCTCGCCGCCGTGCACGGTGAGCGGCGCGCAGCCATCGTGCGACTCAATGCGGGCACCCATTCTGCCGAGCGGTTCCATTACGCGGCCCATGGGGCGCCGGCTGAGTGATTCGTCGCCGGTCATGACGCTGGTGAACGGCTGTGAGGCGAGAATCCCGGCGAGCATACGCATGGTGGAGCCGGAGTTCCCGCAGTCGAGCGGTTGTCCCGGAGCCGCCAGGTCTCCGCCTCGCCCGGTGATCTCCACGTGTTGCTCCCGGCGGTGCACCCGGCAGCCCAGGGCGGCGACGCAGCTAAGGGTGCTGGCACAATCGGCGGCGGCGGAGAAGTTGTCCAGAACCGTAGTACCTTCGGCCATGGCCGCCAGCAGGGCGTAGCGGTGCGAGATGGACTTGTCACCAGCCAGGCGCACGCTGCCGCTGACGCCTCTTGCCGCCCGCAGAGTTGTCGTCTGCCCGCCGTTCATACACGTCCTCGCCGCGGGTTGTCCGCTAGCCAGAATTCGTGCGAGCAGGGGAAGGGATGCAGCAGCACGACGTCCGGCCCGCTGCCGCGCACCTCGTAGAAGAGCTCCGCATCGGCGGTGTGGAGGACCATGCGGACATTGTAAGGTGTGGGCGGACAGTGCGGCAGCAATACCCCGTAAAGGGTGGTTCCGCTCCCGCTTCGCATTCGCTCAGCGGTCGGTCACCATAACAGTTCAGAGAGGGTCACGCATATGGGAGAGCGATTTATGTCTTCTTCCGCGTCTGCTTCTTCTTGCCGGGTAGGGCCGCTGGGTTCTCATGGGTGCGCTCGCGGAAGCCTGCGCGCAGCCCACTGGCCAGCGAGACGGCCCGTTCTCCAAAGCGGTCGCGCAGGCTGTCCACCACGCCGAGCGCCTGCGTCATGCGCGACTTCGGCGCCTCCGCCAGGAGCTCCATCTGCTCTTGCTCCGGAGCGGGCTCGAATCCAGAAAGATGCACGCCGAGAAGGCGGACCGGCGCCCCCCGCTTCCAATTCCTGCGGAACAGTTCGCGGATCACGGCGCTCACATCACCATCGAGTTGTGTGGGCCGCTTGAGCGAACGCGCGCGGGTGATGGTGGAGAAATCTGAATACCGCAGCTTGAGTTGCACGGTGCGGGCGTGCAGATGGTGCTCCCGAAGACGGCGGCAGACCATCTCACTGAGGCGGGAGAGCAGGGTCTCGAGCACGGTTGCGTCGGGCTCGTCGCGCATGAAGGTGTGCTCGTGGCTGATGGATTTTGGCTCGCCGCTCTCGCCGATCTCCTCGTCGTACCAGCCGCCAGCATCTTCGCCGCGCGCCTTGCCGATCAGCGAGGCCATCCACGCGCCCTCGCCGTCAGGGTCGAGCCGTGCCAGGTCGCCGATGCGAGTGATTCCCTGCTCCACAAGTTTCTGCTCGGTCACCTTGCCCACGCCCGGCAGGCGGCGGACGGCCAGCGGCGCGAGGAAGGCGGCCTCCATGCCGGGCAGCACCCAGAGCACGCCGTTGGGCTTGGCCTGGTCGGAGGCGACCTTGGCCACCACTCGCGCCGAGGCGATGCCGATGGAGCAGTTCAGGCAGGTGGCGCGCTTGACCTCCTGATGCAATTGATGCGCTGATTCGAGCGGTGGCCCGAGCAGGCGCTCGGTGCCGGTCATGTCGAGATAGGCTTCGTCAATTGAGGCCATCTCCACCAGCGGCGAGAATCTCTGCAGCACCTCGTACACCTTGTGCGAGTGTTCGCGGTAGCGCTCGGGGTGTCCATCGAGAAAGACGGCCTGCGGGCAGAGCTTCGCGGCGGTGCGCAGAGGCATGGCCGAGTGCACTCCGAACTGGCGCGCCGCGTAACTGGCGGCGGCCACCACGCCGCGCTCGTTCGCCTTGCCGCCGACCACCACGGGCTTGCCCTTCAGCGAAGGATCATAGAGCTCTTCCACGCTGACGAAGAAGGCGTCCATGTCGAGATGGAAGTAGGTGGACACGAGCGAGCTGCCGGCTGCCAGCCGTCGGCCGTCAGCCGAGAAATCTTAGCAGCAAGCGACGAGCAAGCAGCTTACTTCTTCTTCGGCCGGTACATGTCCGTGCTCGTGCCGTAGAACATCTCCGCCGCGCCCATGATGGTCTCGCTGAGCGTGGGGTGCGGGTGGATGGTGTGCCCGACGTCATAGGCCGTCGCCGCCATCTCGATGGCATGTACGATCTCGGCGATCATGTCGCCCGCGCCGGGGCCCACGATGGCTCCGCCCAGCACGCGCTCGCTCTTGCGGTCAATGAGCAGCTTGGTCAGGCCTTCGGTGCGGTCGAGCGTCACGGCGCGCCCGCTGGCGGCCCAGGGGAACTTCACGATCTCCACGTCGAGGTTCTTTGCCTCGGCCTCGGTCTGCGTCAGCCCGGCCCACGCGATCTCAGGATCGGTGAAGACCACGGCCGGGATCGCTGCCGGATCGAAGGCGACCTTGTGTCCGGCAATGTGCTCTACGGCGGCGCGGCCTTCGTGCGCGGCTTTGTGTGCCAGCATGGGCTCACCGGCCACGTCGCCGATGGCGTAGATGGCGGGGTCGGCGGTTTGGCATTGCTTGTTGGTCTGGATGAACCCGCGTTCGCCGACTACGACTTTGGTCTTCTCGAGTCCGGGAATCTTCGAGTTCGGCTTGCGGCCCACGCTCACCAGCACGCGGTCATAGACCTTCTCCGGCTCCTTCGCGTCTTCGCCCTTGAAGGTCACGCGCACGCCCTTCAGCTCGTCTTTCATCGCGGTGACAGTGGTATTGAGCATGATGGCCTCAAAGCTCTTCGCCAGCCGCTTCTGCAACGGAACAACGAGATCGCGGTCGGCGCCGGGCAGCAGGCCGGGCAGCATCTCCACCACGCTGACGCGCGTGCCCAGGGCAGCATAGACCGAGCCGAGTTCAAGACCGATGTATCCTCCGCCCACCACGAGCAGCGTCTTCGGGACCTCCTGCAGGTCCAGCGCTCCGGTCGAGTCCCAGATGCGCGGCGAGCTTGTGGCCAGCGGCCCGGGACGCGCCGGCTCAGAACCGGTGGCAATGATGATCTTGTCGAATGACAGCGTCTCTTCCCCGCCCGCGGCCCTCGCGATTTTGAGGGTGGTTGAGTTGACGAAGCTGGCGCGGCCCTGCACGTAGTTGACCTTCCGCGCCTTCGACATCTGCCCCAGGCCGCCGGTCAGCTTGGCCACCACGCTTTCCTTGAACGCGCGCAGCCGGGCGACATCGATCTTCGGCGCGGCGTAGTCAATGCCGTAGGCGGTGGCGTGTTTCGCTTCCTCAAGCAGTGTCGCCACGTGCAGCAGCGCCTTCGAGGGGATGCATCCGCGGTACAGGCAGACGCCGCCGGGGTTCTTCTCATTGTCAATTAGCGTGATGTTGAGGCCGAGGTCGGCCGCGAGGAATGCCGCGGCGTAGCCTCCGGGCCCGCCACCGATGACTGCTACTCTCTGGCTCGTGCTCGTCTCTGTCATGAGTTCGTTCTCAGTTCCTGGTTCTCAGTTCAAATCAAACGCAAAACCACTCGCCACGGATTCGCACGGATGAACACGGATCGGACTGTTGGCCTAATGACTAACCCTTCCACCCGACCACTATCCGTGATCATCCGTGGCAAGTGGTCTTTCTGTTCCCTGCTCCGGGCCCCTCAGCCCTGCACACTCAGCGCGAACGGCTGCTCGAGCGCCTCCACGATCCAGCGCACGAAGCGCGCGGCGTCGGCGCCGTCAATGATGCGATGATCATAACTCAGCGAGATCGGCAGCATCAGCCGCGGCTCGAACTTGTCCTTCATCCACACCGGCTCCATACGCAAGCGGGCGAGGCCAAGGATGGCGACCTCCGGATAATTCACAATGGGCGAAAACGCCGTGCCGCCGATGCCGCCGAGATTGGTGATGGTGAATGTCCCGCCCTGCATCTCCTCCAGCGTCAACTTGCGGTCGCGCGCCTTCGCCGAAAGCGACGCCAGCTCAACCGCCAGCTCGTTGAGGTTCTTGCGGTCCACGTCGCGGATGACGGGCACCAGCGGCCCGCGGTCGGTATCCACCGCCACGCCGATGTTCACGTAGCGCTTGTAGATGATCTCGGCGCGGCTCATGTCGAGTGATGCGTTGAACTGCGGGAATGTCTTGAGCGCTGAAGCCGCGACCTTCAACGCGATGGCGGTCACCGTCATCTTGCCGCCGGATAGCTCCGCTTTGGGCGCGAAGCGCTTACGCAGCTCCTCGAGCTCGGTGACGTCCGCCTTGTCGTGCTGCGTGACGTGCGGCACGGCGTTCCACGCCTCGGCCAGGTGCTCGGCAGTCTTGCGACGCACGGCGCGCAGCGAGACCTTCTCTACCGGTCCCCACTTGCTGAAGTCCGGCATCTCCGGCTCAACCAGGTGTCCGGCGGCAGCTTTCGCGGCAGCCGCTCCACCCGCGAGCAATGCCTTTGCGTGGGCCTTGACGTCGGCTTCGCTGATGCGGCCACCGGGACCGCTGCCCTTCACCTCGTAGATGTCAACGCCGATCTCGCGCGCCAGCCGCCGTACCGCCGGTGACGCGGGTACCGGCGGACGGTGCTCGTGCCCGGCATCCCTGACAAGCTGCGGCGGGATCGGAGCAATCTCCAATTCAGGCGGAGCATCTGGAGGAAACGCGCTCTCTTCGCTTTTTCCTTCCGCCTCGCGCGCCGCCTGGAAGTTTTCGCGCGCCATGGAGGCGCTGCTGTGCTCGTCGCCGACATGTGCCGCTAGAGGCACTCGCGCGGCATCAGCGTCGAGCGTGAAGATGACGTCGCCCACCTTCACCTTCTGGCCCTGCTTGACCTTGACCTCGCCGACGGTCCCGCTCACCGTCGAAGGCACCTCGATGACGGCCTTGTCGGTCTCGAGTTCAAGCACGGGCTGGCCTTCCTGCACACCCTTGCCGGGCTCGACGATGACGCGCACCACGTCGCCCGACTCGATGTTCTCACCCAGCTCCGGCAGTTTGAATTCGGTCATGAAGTCGTTCTCGGTATTCTGTTCTCGGTTCTCAGTTCAGATCAACTGGGTGCGCACACGGAATCGGCTTCGACAATGTCTTGCTAAACGCTTGTCGGTTCCGGCTTCTCGGGATTGATCCCAAGCTCCTTCATCGCCCTCTGCACGGCGTCGGCCTTCAGCTTGCCCTCGCGCAGCAGACCGGTCAGCGCCGCCAGAGCGATGTGCTTGGCGTCCACCTCAAAGAAGTCCCGCAGGCTCTCGCGGTTCTCACTGCGCCCAAAGCCGTCGGTGCCGAGCACGCTGAGCGGACGCGGCATCCACTTCGTCACTGACTCCGGCAGCGCCTTCACGTAGTCGCTGGCGGCCACCAGCACGCCTTCCGTGCCCTGCAGCTTCCCGGTCACATATGGTACACGCGGCTTCTCCGCCGGATGGAACATGTTCCAGCGCTCGCAGGCGTTGCCGTCCTTGTAAAGTTCCTTGTAGCTGGTCACGCTCCATACGTCGGCTGCAACGCCGTACTTTTCTTCAAGGATCTCCGCGGCCTTCAGCGTCTCCAGCAGGATGGCTCCCGAGCCGAACAGTTGTGCGCGGAGCTTGGCGTCCTTCTTCGGCGATTGCTTCAGAAGATACATGCCGCGCAGGATGCCTTCGCGCGCGCCCACCGGCATCTCCGGCTGCTCCCACGGCTCGTTCATCACCGTGATGTAGTAGAAGATATCCTCCTGCTCCACGTACATTCGGCGGATGCCCTCCTGGATGATGACCGCGAGCTCGAACGCGAACGCCGGGTCGTAGGCCAGCAGGTTCGGCACGGGGTAGGCCAGTAGGTGGCTGTTGCCGTCCTGATGCTGCAATCCTTCACCGGCGAGCGTTGTGCGCCCGCTGGTGCCTCCACAGAGAAAGCCGTGCGTGCGCTGATCGCCGGCCGCCCACACCAGGTCGCCCACGCGCTGCAACCCGAACATGGAGTAGTAAATAAAGAACGGGATGGTGTTGATGCCATGCAGCGCATACGCCGTGCCGGCGGCGATGAATGACGACATGGAGCCGGCTTCGGTGATGCCCTCTTCGAGGATCTGCCCGTCCTTCGCTTCCTTGTAGTAAAGCAGGGTGTCCATGTCCACCGGCTCGTAGAGCTGGCCCACGCTGCTGTAGATGCCCACTTGGCGGAAGAGCGCCTCCATGCCGAAGGTGCGGGCCTCGTCCGGCACCACCGGCACAATAAGCTCGCCGATCTGCGGATCGCGCAGCATCTTGGCGACCATGCGCACCAGCACCATGGTCGTGGAGACCTTGCGGCCCTCGGTGCCTTTGTAGAACTCTGCGAAGAGCTCTTCGCTCACCGGCTGCAGCTTGGGCGCGCGCACCTTGCGCTCCGGCAGGTATCCGCCGAGCAGCTTGCGGCGCTCGTGCAGATACCTGATCTCCTGGCTGTCTTCCGGCGGGCGATAGAAGGGTGCGTCGTGGAGCTGCTCGTCGGGGATGGGGATGCCGAAGCGCGCGCGGAACCTGCGCAGCTCCTCGTCGTTGATTTTCTTCTGCTGGTGCGTGATGTTCCTGCCTTCGCCGCTCTCGCCCAGCCCGTAGCCCTTGATGGTCTTTGCCAGGATGACTGTTGGCGAGCCGCGGTGGCTGACCGCCGCCTTGTATGCCGCGTAGACCTTCAGCGGATCGTGTCCGCCGAGGCGCATCCTCGCCAGGCGGTCGTCGCTGTAGCTCTCCACCATCTTGAGCAGGCGCGGGTCGGTGCCGAAGAAGTTCTGGCGGAAATACGCGCCGCTTTCCACGAAGTACTTCTGGTACTGGCCGTCGGTGATCTCGCCCATGCGCTTGATGAGCAGATCGTCGTGGTCCTTCTCCAGCAAGGGATCCCAGTCGGTGCCCCAGATGACCTTGATGACGTTCCATCCGGCGCCGCGGAAGATGGCCTCCAGCTCCTGGATGATCTTGCCGTTGCCGCGCACCGGGCCGTCGAGGCGCTGCAGGTTGCAGTTGACCACGAAGATGAGGTTGTCCAGCCGTTCGCGGGCGGCCAGTGTGATTGCGCCCAGCGATTCGGGCTCATCGGTCTCGCCGTCTCCGAGGAAGGCCCAGACTTTGCCCTGGGTGGACTTCTTCAGTCCGCGATTTTCCAGATAGCGGTTGAAACGCGCCTGGTAGATGGCCTGAATGGGTCCCAGCCCCATGGAGACCGTTGGAAACTCCCAAAAATTCGGCATCAGCCAGGGATGCGGGTACGAAGTGAGCCCGCCGGAGGGTTTTGACTCGCGGCGGAAATCCTCCAACTGTTGCGCGGTCAGGCGTCCCTCGAGAAACGCGCGCGCGTAGATTCCGGGCGAAGCGTGTCCCTGAAAGAAGACCATGTCGCGGTCGCCATCTTCGGTCTGGGCGCGGAAGAAGTGGTTGAATCCGACCTCGTAGAGCGTGGCGGCGGAGGCGTAGGTCGAGATGTGTCCGCCGATGCCCTCGCTGGTGCGGTTGGCCTTCATCACCATGGCCAGCGCGTTCCAGCGCACCAGGCTCTTGATGCGCCGCTCCACCTCCTGGCTGCCGGTGAAGGTGGCCTGCTTGGAAGGCGGAATGGTGTTCTGGTAGGGCGTGGTCGCCGAGAACGGCATGCGGTAGCCGGCGCGTGCGGTGTGCAGTTCGAGCTGCTGCAGCAGGCGTCCGGCACGCAGCGGTCCGCCGGTCTGCAGCACGTAGTCCAGCGAATCCAGCCACTCCCGGGTTTCCAGAACCTCCACGCCGGGGGCGTCGTCACGATGTTCGGAGTTGTTCACTCAGCTTTCCTCGGAGATGCGCTTGTGTTTGCTTCTTATGATGGCGGCCGACCGGGTGCTCAGGTCTTCCCCTTATGATATCCACCTTTTGTTGGTCGCGTTTGGTCCCGGGCGAATGCGCGCAGCAAGCTCCGATGAAATGGAACTCAGTTAGAATAGATGCGCCGGCGGGGCGAGGCGTCGCAGCGCCGGTGAAGGCGGCGGCATGCCTGTAACGCCGCGAGCTTGGCGCGCATTCTATCTGGTGGCACAACCGCACCGCGCAGGAGAAGACAAGTGGAGATCACGGTAGATCATCTGGGAAGCGTTCAGTTCGAGATCAAGGCGCGGCAACACAGCATCATCTGCGACCAGCCGCCGGAGAACCAGGGCTTCGATGAGGGCATGACGCCGCTGGAGCTGATGCTCTCCTCCCTGGGCGCGTGCGCCGCGTTCTATGCCGTGGCCTACCTGCGCAAGAAGAATCTGCCCACCGAGGGCACGCGGGTCCGTGTGACGGCGGAGAAGGTCAAGCCTCCCGCCCGCCTGGATAACTTCCGGATTATCGTTGAGGTGCCGCTGGATCTGAGCGAGGAACATCGCAAGGGCATTGAGGAGTCGGTGCACCGCTGCCCCATCCACAATACGCTGCTTCAGCCGCCCAGCATCGCGCTGGAGATTCAGCACACCGTCCCGCAGAAAGTCTAGCCGCCATTGGCTCGCAGCCACACAAAAAGGGCAGGCACCTAGCCTGCCCCTTCTTTCACGAACAGATCCTGTTAGAAGACGCCGCGTGCAGCCACGAACACCGGGCGCTGCAAGGGACACACCTGCGCCGAAGGAATGCACGTGCAGTTCTCGCCCAAGTCCGGATTGCATTGTAGCGGCGCCGGAATCGTCGCCACGACCATGCCGGTCCCGGAATGAATGATCGAGGTGCCGTTCTTCGTGTCGTCGGTCATTACCGTGGTCGCGTAGACCCGGCTGCCGTCGGAGGAGACCGCAACCCAGTTGACGTGCGTCGTCAGAGCGGGATTGGCGCCCACCGCGATGGAGGAGACCGTTAAAGCGTTGCCGTCAATGACGCTCACGGTGTTGGAGCCGTAGTTGGCGACATACGCCTTGCTGCCATCCGGGAGGATGCCGATAGAGGTCGGTGTGGAACCCACCGTCACGGGCGGCTTAGCACGCCACGGAACGGGCGCCGCCGGGTTGCTGATATCAAACACAGAAACCGAGTTGCTGGCGGTGTTCACCACCCAGAGCCGGTTCAGGTTCCGGTCGAGCGCCATGTGGGTGGGACCGCTGCCTCCCGTCGGCACGGTGGTCACAACCGTCTCCAGCTTGGCGTCAATCACCGTGATCGTGGCATCCCCCTGGTTGAGCACGTAGAGGTAAGCACCATCCAGCGGCGACAGGAGGGCCATCACCGGGTTGTTGCCCACGGCGATGGGCACGGGGTTCTTCAGCGTCATGGAGAGGGTGTTCACCAGATAGACCACGCCGCTGGCATCCAGGACCCAGACCTTGAGCTGATCGGAGTTGATGACGGCATAGACCGGCGCGGGGCCAACACAGGCATCCTGGAGAAAGACGTAGGCGGAGAGATCAATGGCGCCGATCGAGCCGCTGGCCGGGCAGTCGGAGTTGGGGTTCGCGTTCACCGAGTAGGTCTTGCTGTACGAGGCGGGCATCGGTGCCAGGGCGATGGGGTAGGAGCCGGCACGCAGACTGGCCGTGGCGACTTCCTGGGTAGTGCCCAGGGAAGCGAACGAGGTGAACGAGACGGCGTCCTCGCCGGTATCGGCGACCGCCACGGTGTTGGAGAGGCCGACAAAATACAGGCGTGTCACTCCGACGCCCATCCGCACGTTGCCCAGGTTGGTGTCGCCGCTGACGTCAATCAGACTCACCGAGGACTTATTAGGGCGAAATGCTCCCGGGGCAATGTACGGGTTGTTGTTGGCCACGGCGGCGTAGTTCACGTTGGCAGGGTCGCCAGCAGGGTTCGTAATCGGGGTTGCGATGGGGCGGTACGCGTCCCCACAGCCCAAGCTCAGAATGAACCCGCAGCCCATCATCGCTGCCATCGCAGCTTTTCGCATGAATGTCATTCTCACTCCGCCAGACGTTCGTTTCTTGAAGTTTGGAAAGCTCAATTGTACTGGAAGAAAGAGCCCGAAGCTACTTGATTGACGCGCAAGCTGCACTCCTTTGGCTCCGCCACCGGCTCCC
>Ga0209777_10001697_pt1 | contig 31022 bp, 26 predicted proteins | sample FrelakmetHBP12HB_FD_187147 | JGI IMG/M metagenome (GOLD analysis project Ga0209777, IMG submission 187147) | Freshwater lake sediment microbial communities from the University of Notre Dame, USA, for methane emissions studies -HBP12 HB (SPAdes)... | ecosystem: Environmental > Aquatic >... | reverse complement strand
CTACTGTTGCCTATGATATTTACCACGGAGCTGCAGATATTTTGCTGTCATTGATAGTAGTATGCCAAACAACTGAACACAGAATGAAATTTGCTGAAATGATAAATATGTGTTTTACACACTATTACCGCTGGCAATATTTCTATACTTTCGGTGACGGAAATACCTTTTCAATTGTACCAAATACGCAACAATTAGAATTTGGCACTGAAACAGAAGCTACCGATGTATCTCCAGATAGCCTGCTTTATATCACAGATATTTCAATGAAATGCTTTGTTGAGTACACTTTCACAGACTCTGTAGGGGGTCAGCTTGGAACTTTACAAGATTTTACTGTAGACTCCACCAGTGGCCCCATCCCACAATTCTAATCAAAGAACGCAGAAAATTATAATTTTTTTGGTTTTGAAAGGCTTAAAATCCAACTATATGATTATATCTTTCCCATTAGTACACCCAAGAAATTTGTAAGGAGTTGCTAATATGGCTGGATTAGGATATCGTTTACCAGGAACCCGCATAGAGGAGCAAACACTCCCACAATCAGTTAATATATCATCATCACAAAGAATACCCTGTTTTATCGGGGTTGCCAGTGATTACATAAAGGTAGTCTACGAACCTGTTGTCAGGAGTTCTACCGGATTGATTGACAATCTTTTATACACTTCGGCAGGAATTCATGCCATAACCCAGGTTGGTTCACAGCGAGGTTTAAATGACTTTGTCCAGGGCACTCATTTCAACTTAGTAAGTAATCAAATTGTGTGGGTTTCCAGCGGTATTGTTACAATAGGGGCAACATACTTTGTAACATATTCCTACGATCGCCCGTACGATCCAATTGATATCACCGATGTAACTAAGAACGATTATCGATACAAAGAATTTACAAATCTTGAAGATGTTATAAATGATCTCGGTGATGACATCCCTGCAAATCCTTTGGTTATGATAGCCAAAGTTGCTCTTCGATACTACAATGTACCTATGATAGCTACTGTTCAAGTAAGAACAGGATCAACATCAGATTATGCAGCAGCGCTTGAACTCATAAAATATCGTGATGTTCAGACAGTTATTCCTCTGACTACAAACTCTACAGTCAGAACCCTTGTTATCAGCCATGTTACTGAAAGAAGCTTACCGGACAACATGCGAATGAGAATGGCTTGGTTTGGGGCAGCTTCAGGAACACCAGTCGGATCTGAATCAGACCCAACATCCCTTCGTGGAATTGCTGCAAGTATTAAAAATGAACTGTGTATGTTTGTCAATGCAACACGAGCCAAGTACTACTACAACGATCCGACCACGAGAGAAGAGTTGTATACAGTAGTCGATGGGTCATTTATAGCAGCCGCACTTGCCGCGTATCGTGATTCCTTTGTGTATCCATCGACTACTTTGCTCAATAGAACAGTTGCCGGTATTGAATTATTCGATGAAGACTTTGATGATTACTACTCTGAATACCAACTTACTTTAGCTGGTGGAAGCAGTGTGTTTCTCGTTGAATCTCTGGGCGGAGTTATGAGAGTTGTCGATGATCTTACAACAGACAATTCTACTGTTGAAAGAAACAACATCAACATTATTACTGCCAAACATTATATTGCCAGAGATGTTGCTATTCAAATGAATCGTACTTTTAAAGGACGGCTCATTACTGATGCTGGTAGTTATACAAATACAGTAAATGCGTATTTGTCCTCTATGTTTGCTGCATATAAAAAAGCATCTATTATAGAAAGCTTAGGAACGATAAAAGTCAATATAAGTCCAGAGAGGCGTGACACTATTGAGATACATTACGAATATGTTTCGGTATATACGAATAAGTATATAGAAGGAACTTACTCACTTCTCGTGTAAATTCATAAAAAATACTTGACTGTATCGTTGAAAAACCTTATATTATATATAAGGTTTTTTTATTTTACAGATGAGGGTAGATTATATGAAAGAAAAAATGTGCAGACATTGCGGTACAAAAGAAGATTTACGAACTAATAAGAATGGTGTTATCTATAATTGTTGTAGGCATTGTTACGAAACTATTGAAGTTCCTGATCAGATCAGAAAAACGAATGAAAGCATTGTTGCGAAGTACGGTGTTTCTGATTTAGGAGAGCTTCGACAAAAAAGATCAAAGGATAATCCTCCAAAACAAAAGGAGAAAAAAATCGTAACATGCAAGTATTGCGGAACAACAGAAAATCTTGTTGTAACAACAACTAAAAAGAGAACTATCGCTTTTCCTGCTTGTAAGGAACACTGGGAACAGTATCAAAAAGATAAGTATGAAGTAAGGAAAAAATCTAACAAAGAAAAATTTGGATATGAGCAGCCTCTACAGAATAATGACATTAAAAGTAAATTCAAACAAACTATAAATAGTAAATCTTCTGAAGAGAAAAACAGCATCAATAAAAAAAGGGAGCAAACTAATTTAGATAAATTTGGAGTAACTAATCCCAATAAGTTAAAAGAATTTTCTGATAAAAGAAAGAGCACCCTGTTAGAAAAATATGGTGTATCACATCCTATGGAATCTGCCGAATTTAGAGAGAGACAAAAGAAGACATTATTAAAAAATTTTGGAGTAGATAATCCTCTCAAATCTAAAGAGATAAGGGATAGAGTAAAAAAGACTAATTTAGAAAAAAGAGGAGTAGAGTACCCATCACAATCTTTAGAAGTTCAAAATAAAGTTAGAAAAGCAAAAAGAATTGTGTATTGGGACATATTTGTAATTCTTCTTAAACAAAAGAATACCCTACCTCTGTTTACAAAAGAAGAATACATTGATGCTACCGGCGAGCTTACATATAAATGTTTAAAATGTAACTCTGTTTTTAAATCAGAAGGAACAGCTCCACAAAGAATTACCTGCTCTTGCTATCATAGAAAGTCTTTGTATGAGTATGAAATAGAAGATTGGCTTAGATCTTTAAATATAGAAAATATAAAACCAAACGAAAGACTTTTCGAAAAAGGAGAAGGTAATTTTGAAATAGATGTGTACTTACCAAACTATAATCTAGGCATAGATTTCAATGGGCTTTACTGGCATTCCAATGTATATCAAAGAAGCACGTATCATAGAGAAAAATATATATTCTTTAAAAAGAAGAACATATCCTTTATTCAAATTTTTGAAAGTGACTGGCTGTCTAATAAGGATATAGTGAAATCCATTATTCTAAATAAACTCAGCTCCTCTGAAAAAATACAAGCAAGAAAATGTACCGTATCCGATGTTCCTGAAAAAGATTATATGCGCTTTTTGTCAGAGCACCACCTACAGGGGTATGCCTCAGCAAGCATAAAGCTGGGATTATTTTTTAATAATGAATTAGTGTTTGTTATGTCGTTCGGAAAACCTCGTTTTAGTGAAAAGAAAGGATTTGAAATCATTAGATCCTGTTCTAAAAAAGGATATCTAATAATAGGTGGGTTTGATAAATTACTTTCTTATTTTGAAAATACCTATGCGCCAGAAAAATTAATCAGTTTTATAGATGTTCGATACTTTAATGGAAATTCTTATAAGGCATCTGGATTTATTTTAGAACACCATACTGATCCAAACTACTATTACTTTGATCCAAAAAACCCAACAGCCCTATTTAGTAGAATAGCCTTTCAGAAACACAAGCTCGCTGGAAAACTCAAAGTGTTTGATCCCGCTCTTTCCGAAGCTGAGAATATGTATCTCAACGGGTATCTAAAAATATATGATGCTGGTAATCTAAAAATGGTTAAAAACTATTAGAATGCCTTAAAAAAGCCTGTCCCCTTTGTAAACTTAGTCTTTGTTCACTTCTTGTGTAGTCTTTTGTTTGCTTTTTGTCAGTATAAAACCTCAATGATAAAACCCCTGCAGAATGCCCTGCGGGGGTTTTATTTTTCATTTTTCTTGCCCGAATGACTTAAAAAAATCTATTATCTTTGTAAATTTACCTCTTGAAACGTCTTATAGATTCTTATCAGGAGACAAACCATGGGTCAATATACTGTAGAAGGAAGAAGATTACTCCCACTTCATAATGTCAATGATACTGCTCGCGCTCCGCATAGTACGATACAATCCATTACAATGGGTATTCGTATTGGCGCTCAAAAGTATGCCATAGGATATATTCATCAATTCACATTTGAAATGAAGCGGGAAGCTAGACCAATTTATCAAATTGAGCCCTATCCTGATGTATTGGGTGATGACACAGGAGCAGCAGGTATTACCTCGGCGTTTACATCAGCTGAATTTAATGAAGACACAGCATACTGGCCGGGAGAACCTATTGAAGTTATTCCTGGTAAGATGGGTCCTGTTGAAATCACCCTTGATCGCTATGCTCTATATACAGCGAATCTTATGGCTGCCGTCTCTCGTGCAACTGGTGGGGGCGTGTATGACAATGTTGAAACTGCTCCGAATTTGCAAGAATCCGCCGACCCTGTTATAAAATATGTCAACATCCTACAACAAGTACGTCCGTTCGAAATGTACCAGATATTCGTTAGTCCTATCACTGGATCAGTTCTATGGGGGCGAAAGTTTGGTGGGTGCTGGTTTAACTCCATTGGAGAGAAAACGCCTGAGTCAGATAAAAATGAACCTGTTATGGAAAACGGTAAAATTCAAGTTACGTACATACGACCTCTGACTTCTTCCATCGGAAGATCCTAATTTATGAAGTTGAAAGGCTTCCACACACTGTGGGAGCCTTTCGTACATAAATCTTACCTCTTTTGCATTCTATGCGGTTAGTCATGCCGAAACTAGTTATAGCTACATTATATGATATTAAGGAGATTAACGAATGGAAAAGATGAAACCATTTAACCCTATGCCCGAAACATTGGATGATACGGGGGTAGACCCAAATATTATCCTTGGCCAGAATAGAGGTGGCCCTATACCAAATGGTGTTTTCGGAGACCCTGGTGCCGCTCCCGGCCCACTTCGCCAGCAAGAAATTGATGGAATGGTTAGAAACAAACTCACCGATGAAGCGCTTAATAAAGAAATACTCGATGAGAAAATACGACAGGACATTGCTGCTTCTAAAAATATGAAGACTTCAGGCGATGCCCGGTCACCTAGAGATTTCTTGAAACTCCTCATTGCAAAAGGAGAATATAAGGAAGACGTTGTCATCTTTGGTCAAACATGGACACTGCGTGCTCTTAATCAGGGAGACATCATAGCTGCCTTTAATGATATAAAAGATTTTTCTTCAACCGTTGAGGGTAAGATAAATACCGTACTTCTCTCTCAAATATCATTTTCTATCGAAGCTTTGAATGGCATATCTATATATGAATGGTTTTCTGATGTTGTCCAAAGAGCCGAATTTGTTACAACCGAAGAATACAAGGTTGCTGTTCGTCGAATAATTAGAAGATACTTTGAACAAATGCCAAATTCAGTTATAAAAGAATTTGATGTTGCCTATGGAAAAATTGAAACGAAAAGAAATGAGGCGATAGCTGAATTAAAAAACTCCTAAGTCACCCCCCAAAGAACTGGGATGAATTATCCCAAGTGGTGGGTGACGATTTCATGAAGTTATATGTGTGCCTGTACAATAAATGGAATCCATATTCTGATGAAATTATGAATATTCCTCCTATTTATTGGATAGTAGCATTTAACTTTATTCAGGTGCAAAGCAGGCATGCGTGGAAAAATAATATATTGCCCCATGCAGAATTAATAGGACAGTTAACGCACCCTGAAATTTATAAAGAGTATGATAAGCTAAAAAAACGTAGAGATAAGCTTAATGACTTACAAGAAGGAGAAGACTTCTACGTAGAAAATGCAGATGGTATTGAAGGGGGCGGCTCTACAACATGCAGGTATGATCCAATTAAGGGTCTTGTTAATGCTGATGGAGATGTAGTGATTCCTAAAGAACAGTATGATAATATGCTTGGATTAGATGGAATAGCAATTTCTTTATAAGAGAGAAAACCCATGGCAGAAAAGAAAAAGGTCAGTGACGTCATTGATGATATGATGGCTGGTGGTAAAGGGGGGGCTGACACATCAGCAGATGCAGCCGTTGCCAACATAAAAAAAATTGTTGCCAGCCTGACAGCAAGCACGACCGAGATGTCGAAACAATTAACTACTCTGCAAGCAACTGTAAAATCAGGGAACATCGCCGGTCTAGCTAAAAACATAGATGCTCTTTCAGTAAAAACAAGTAATAGTATAACAGACAGTCTCACAAAATTATTCAATACCTTCGATATCGTAGCTGCAACAACCATAGACCTTGGTGCGCAAACATTAGCTAAAACACGTACAGCTGTGGGAAGTTTTAATACCGAACTTACTACATTCCAAAGTAATATAAAGAGTTCTTTGGGTGAAGCAAACTCAAGATTTAAAAAAGATGTTTCAGGATCAGTTGGCGCTACTTCAAAAGAAATTGGTAATAGCATTAGAACCACATTGGATACGCTGTCTAGGGATTTAACGAAGCAAACAAAACTATCAATTAAATCTGTTAAGGATTCTGTTGACAGTAGCGGTGGTGGTGAAGGTTCATCAATGTCAATAGGTGGAATGATTTGGGGAAAGGTTAAAAGCGCTCTTGCGGGGCTGGATAATGCCCTGGCTGCTGTTATTAATATAGGAACGTCTTCACTTTCAAGAGCACAAGAGGGTATGGCTGGTCTTAGTGGCGCAGTTACTGCATTTGGTGGAATGATGCACGATGTACTCTCTGAAGTATCCAAGCTAACGGGTATCAAAACTATAGGGGCAATGGGAGATTTAACGCAGCAGATAATGAGCACTGCGATGGCTATATATAAATTTCAATTTGAAATTAACCTGGCCTCTCAAAAAACAAAGTACAGAGCTGAAGCTCAAGTTGGCGGTGGCGCACTTTCAGAAGAAAGAGGCGCACAAGCAGTAAAAACAATGCAATCCATGTGGGGAAATTTTAGTATGGAGGAAGCGACTGCATGGGGGAACGCTATGATAGATCAAGGGGCTCCCCTTGAATCTAATTTAAAGAGCAGAATGGTTCGCGTTGGTAAATCAATGAGTATTGATCCAGGAGAGATGGGTCAAATTCTTGATCAATTCCTGACTTTAACAAATAGTGCCCAAGCTGCTGGAGATATGATGTCGGTCTCTTTCAGAGCAGCAAAGGTTGCTGCTGAATCAGTTGGTATGAGTGCAAACAAAGTACAAAAATTTATACAGGATGCTGCTACTGGTGCTCGCTACTTAAATGTTGATATGAAAACAGTATCAACAACGATGCAATCATTGGCGGCAAACCAAGAAAAATTTAGAGCCGCTGGGGTTTCCATTAGGGAAGATGGTGGTAAAATTCTAGGTGAGCTTACTGGAGGAAGTAGAAAATTTTCAGATGCGATGCATGTTTTCTTTGGAACAAAGGGCGGAACAGAGGGTTCTCCCATAGAAGGCTTAGTAAAATCTAAATTTGGAACAACGTTTGCCTCAACTCTGAAATCAACTGCTGGTGGCGGCTTTTCCGCTACAGCGGGAACTTCTGGAGATATGATGGTGCAAAGATTAGATGTTATGAAGTCTGCTATGATGGAGGCATCGAAAAGTGCAACTTCTGACGCTGAGCGTTTAGTTATACAACAAAAAGTTGCTGAGGAAACTTTTGGGATGAGTGAAGAATCTGCTAAAGTAGTGGCAATGCAGGACAGAGCAGAAATAAAAAAATTAGCAGATAATCCTAAATTAGCAGATGAATTTAAATCTGAAAAAGAAATAATGAGCGATTTAAAAACCATGGATGCAGTTAATTTAGGAATCCAACGACAAATGGCAATGCTTGCTGCACAGCAAGTAAGAAGTATGCTCTCTGTAGCAACTAATACTGCTATTATGGCTGCGCAAGCAGCGGGTGTTGATACAAAAAAAATGGGATTGGAGTCAAATGTTACAAATGCATTAAAAGAAACAATTTCCAGCGGGCTCAACACAATGGCAGCGATGAAAAAGATAACCGGGGGAGTTTTAGAAAGTGTAGATCCAAAAGGAATGAAAACCTTTACCGATTTGCAAGTTGCTATGCTCAATAAAATAAGCAGTTCCCCAGAAGCACAAAAAAAGCAACAAGGTGGTTATGTTCTTCCAGCACTTGCCGGAAGAAATGTTTACTCAACTGTAGAAGATGGAAGACCTGAATTGTTTCATAGTGGCAGTGGGTCGAATACATTGTTTGCACCAGGAGAATCTGGAAAAATATTTAATGCAAGTGAGACAATGGGAGCGTTTAAAAAAGGACTTGGTGGCGGTGGTGGGGAAGGAGGGGGAGCTCCTACGGTCAATCGTAGTGGTAGCGGTGAACAAACAATTTTGAATATAACAATAAATGCTGGAACACTGGATAAATCGAGTTTTGCAAAACTACTTGAAACAGAGGTTCTTAATCATATTTATCGGTAAGAGGAAAACGTATGGCTGGTATTGCTGGAGACCTCAATAGTCTTTATAAAAGTGCAACGTCAACAAATCGTGCTGACGCATTCAACGGCAGAGGGTTCACCCCCTTTCAATTTTCATCCCGTATGACTCAAGTAAATACATCACAACTTGGTGGGCTTATACCTCAAAATATAGTAAGTAATTTAGTCAATGAGCGATATGCGTGGTATGAAATGTGGGTTAATCCATTAAAAATTGAAATATCTCGAGACTTCCTACATAAAAAAGAAAACACTGCCGGTTCTGTTGTTACATTCCACTATCGTCCAGATGTGTATAAAATGAAAGTGTCTGGCGTGTGTGGCTGGATAGCAATAAATCCTCAAAAAGATAAAGATACACGCTCTCTTGGATTCGGAAGCATAGCCGATATTAAAAAATCGGGAACTCTCTGGTCAGCAAATAAAGTACGACTCGATCCCGCATCAAGGAACTCACCCCGAATATTTCTTGAAAGACTAAGAAACATTGCGGAAGAATCAATGTACTTCGTTGATCTTAATGGAATAGAACACTATAATATTAAATATATAAAAATATTTACTAAGCAATATCCCGATGGTGTTGTGTGTGAAGGATACTATACAAACTTCGTTGTTCCTGAAGAAGGAGAAGATGTCCAGACAGTAAATTATTCTTTTGATTTCACTGTTGAAAAAATGACATCGGTCAACGCCCTTCGTAGTATGCTTGGTATGTTTGGAACAAGTTCTGCAAATGCTCGTAAAACATTATCACCCTTACCAGGAGTAATGTAATATGGCACAGTCTCTTAAGTTTGGATCAACCGATCCCAATAAAGTACTAGGTTCTGTATTTGGAACATTTGGGGTTCAATACAAACCAGAAGAATTTGAACGAGTGCGTGAGGATGGATTTACTGTTATAGGTATGGTTCCCGATTGCCGTGTTTTTATTTATGGTGCTGAGGTTACTAAGGATGTTATTGATGTAACTGTTAATAATTCTATTGAAGGAAATACTTGTGATATTACTTTAACAAACCCCCGAGGACGGTACGAAATAACCAAACAAGATTTGATGGGAAAATGGAGAGAAGATAAGGATATACTAGCTGCCTACGATTATTCTCAGTTTAATCGAGTTACCCCAGGTATGTTTGACAATTTCATGGATAAGATAACCACAACTGCTTTTGGTAAGAAGGCAGCTACCAATATAAAAAAAGGAATGAATATAGCAAAGAGTGTTAACGCTCTTTTAGGTGGTAGTGGGGGGGCACCCAAAGTTCGTGGAGTAACACGTCAAATATTTGAAACAAAATATTTTAGCGGTATTTCAAAATACAATGGTGACATTGTTTTCGATTATAAAGATCCTGTGTATGTATTTTTCAAAGGAAGATTCGCACCCCTATGGTACTTTGGTTTTTCAGGAATTGTTGTCGGGTGGGATGACAATGACACGTATGAGCAAACATATAGCATAAAGTTAAAATGCGAAGATATAACAGCTTTGTGGAAAAGATCAAAATTGACTTTGCGAGGAGCCATGTTTGCTTTTTCTCGTGGAGAAGACAGAATAAGATCAAATAATACAGGACAAACATATAATCCAACAGATTTAGTAGCATCGCTCAGCTTTTCAGATCTCGTTAAGATGGCAGTATATTCATATAATTATGGAAAATTTGTTTATAATTGCCATGAAAGTAGTCCTGGACCACACCCGCCCCCTTCTACACCCGCAGATGCAGAAATAGCTTCTGCTGCTGCTGGAGGAAGTAACTATACCAGTACAAGTGCCTACAAAGATAAAATTAAAAAATTGCAAGAGGAAGCATTTATCGATGGAGGAGTAGCCACTGTTGGCGGAGCAGGGGCACGCTACATGTTCACCCGAAGTAAGGGTGGCTGGGGTATAGGTGTTAATGGAAAAGCATCTTATGATGGGTCAACAAAAGATTTATCAGGCAAAGCTGGAACAATAAATGATGCTAAAAATGCTGGATTGATCCCAATAGCAGAAATAAAATATTTGCAGAAAGAATTATTTAAAAGTGCAAAACCTTATCAACTCAATGAATCTCCTTTAGGTCCCTCTGCAGCGATATATTTGCAGCAGAACGAAATAGAGTTTCCAGATAAAATTCCATTTACTGGAGAAAATCTGCAAGCGATGCTTAATATCTCCGTGCGGTATTGGGAAGCGGGTCATACAATTCCTTCCACTGTTAGTTCTGATGCATCAAATATTACTGGAACCGGGTGGAAGGATAATAAAGCATTTGGGATTGCCGGAATACATCCAGCACTTACCTATGATTTTATAAATAATTTTAACATTCTTGATGGAATATGGCAACAATGCTATATATCTAAAAAAAGTGTTGATAGAGTTATAATGACCCCTAATGACAAAATACGCTCAACCGTGGGGGGAATGCCCACCGAGCTAGTTCCAGATACAGATTTAGCTAAAGCAAAGAGTGAGCCAATAGGCACAGCCGTTAATTTCTTCAGACCTCGTTTATTTGTTGTTCTTCCACGACGATTTTCAGATAGATATAAAAAAACAGGTGAGGGAGATTTTGCTAAGTTTGAAAATTTATTTAAAGAATCAGCGACAAGTGTATACGAATTTTTAAAGGAAAAAGCTAAAGGCATAGAATATATTATGTATTCCTCCCCCTGCGGAGATATCTTTATAGAACCCGAATTATATGATTTTCATCCATTAGAGTTCTCACAAAAAATAGAACAAAAAAGTATTATAACAAAAGAAATACCTGTTAAAGTTAGAGCGTATAGTGGTGAACAAAACCTTCCAGCGACACGACAAGATAAAGCGTACATGTTTAATTCATTTGCAAATCATCCATTTTTTATTATGGAAAAGGATAGATTACGGACAACACAGACATTTAATCATCAGCTTATTCATACAGAAGTATCTGTTCGTGGGGGGATAATACCAGGAGGCGGTGTTCTGGATGTACTAGATGATCGATCGAGAGAAGCAATAACTGCTATTGCTTCTGCAAGTATGGGTCGGGGGTATAACTTAGACACAGCTTTTGCTAATGGTGTCTATGTAGCAGATGGTTTTCAAAAAAACTTTGGATCTTCCAGTGTTGTTTACGTTGCAAAAAGTACTTATGAAAAACTTAGATTTATAATGGATAAAACTGTATTTACAGATTTGTTTCAATTCAATGCAACCAGGCTTATAAAAAATATTGCGATGGAATATGGAACATACATGTCACGCCTCAAAAAAGAGGATGCTACATATCCCTTGTTTAAAGAAGAATCTGAAAGAATACAAAAAATTATTAAAAGTACCTCTGGAAATGATCCTGGAATGACGGCTACTGAAGAGGATGCTATGAGTATTCTTATAAATGAGTTTCCTAATTTATTATCTACTTTTGATAAACCATTAAAGGACGTTATAAAAGAAGAATTTAATAGATACAAAACAGAAAGTAAAAAAGAATTTACAAAAGTTACTGGAAAATCCGTATTGATGGAAAAATTAAAAGTAGAGGGGGCTACTTACGAAGCTGTTCTAAGAATACTCGATGAGTCAAGTTATAATTCTAAAGACGAAACATTTGCTCTTGTTAGAGAAATTATTCGTATTGGTACTCCCATTTCATTAATTAAAGATGCGACTAAAGCTGCTGCAGACAAAGTTATTGTAGCTCTTGTAGACTATAATAAAAAAGGAGGAAGTACCCTACTCATAAGAAATATTGCTGAAGAAAAAGTAGCTGCCCAGTTAGGTATATATGATCCTCGATATGATATGGTTAAGCATTATGGATATAATCCAAAAGGAGAATTAAAAAATTCATTTATAAAAAATGGTATCGAAGCATATAATTATGCTAGAACAGTATTTAATCGATTAAAAGGCAAGGCGTTTCAAATAAGTATGGAAGTTATTGGAAGACCTGAATTTATGTTGAATCGTCCATATTATTGTGAAAGAAAAGATTCTATCGGTCTCCTTACGAAATACTCTGTCCGCTACCAAATCGGATCATCCTTTTTGTCATCAGCTACTCTCGAGTATGTAAGAAAAAATTCTATAACGTATGATTATTCTTTAGGAGACCTTGATCCATTTAAGGGATCAGCAAATAATAATTATTTTAAAACGCAAGCTGAAATGTATTATAAATTAAACAGGTTTGCAACTAATTTTGCTGGAAGAACAACTGATGCTATTACTGGGGCAGCTGCTGGAAACAACCCTGGTTTTGGAAGAGCACTTGGAGCAAAAATTGCTGGGAATGTAGCATCGAGTGTTATGGGTAGCTTGCTTCCCGCAGGCGGTGTTTTTTCCATGCATGACAGAATTGGTCATATTCCATTTGATACCCGATTTTCTGATAAAACTTTATCTGTATCAAAAATAGGATCTCTACCAGTAACAAGCGGAAGTAACGAAGACAATACGATAAAAAATGCTCCTTTTGGAACTTTATATAACTATTGCAAATCAATATTTGATACTCTTGCAGAGCGCACAAATAATGAAAAAATTAAAGAGCAATGGAATAAAACAAATATTGCAAATGTAGCTACTATTAAAAAAATAGAAGATAGACTTTTGGCTATAACCAAGGAACTTATAGCACTTCAAGCACAACCCGCGCCTGACCTAGAAAAGCGAATTGCAAAAGAAATAAAGCATAATACTCTTGTAAAAGAAAGACTTACTTTAAACACAGAACTTAATAAAATGTATTCTGAGGGAAGTGCCAATTTTGAAAACTATAAAACAGCTATTCGAGCTATAGATACATCTAACTTAGCATTATATGGTATAGCAACGCCCCCAGCCAATATAAATAATATTGTTCATGCTACGTATACTTATATAAAAAATAACAATACTAAACCTGTTGCTAACTCAGATAAATATAAGGAAGGATTATTCTATAAATTGTTTGATACCTATATGGATATAGGTGTTGGTAAAATTCCTGCTATGTGGATAGTGGATGAAAAAAGCAAAAAAACAGTTGATATTCAGGGATTTAGTAATGTTGTATTCTATCTTACTCAAAGTTCTAAACAAGGGTAATACTTTATGCGTGGATCAATTACAAGTAATGAAACAATAAACTTTAACGATAAAATAGAATCAGATAATATCTCTTGGGGAATTATTGATAAGATTGATACACAAAAACAAATAATGAGCGTTCTTCTCCCATCAAAACCTCGAGCCAAACCACAATCAGTAAATGTCCCTATAGGAAACGCAGTAACTAACTATGGGGCAGGTTTTAGACTTATCCCTTTTTCTGGTGGAAGAACTGCTGTCTATCTTTTTGAAGATACTGGTGGTAAGTATCATCATATGGGTTATGTTTTAGATAATCTTAAAAATATAACTGATGATGTTACAGGAGAATCTCAAGACAATGCTAATAGAGTTCTTATTCGCCATCTTGAGGAAGGTGAAGCTCAAATGTCGGGGGCGTACGGGAATGAGTTTTTCCTCTCTGTTGATGGGAGCGCTCTGGTCAAAACCCAGTTTGGATCGTATCTCAAACTTGATAATTATATGAGTCGCCTTGAAGGAAATTTTTCTAATCTCAAGTATGAAATGGACGGAGTTCGTCTTAGAATGGGAAATGTTATTCGTCCAACCCGTCCCGATACAACAGAAGATCAATTTATTGTTAAAGGTGCAGATGATATTATAAAAAGTTCTGATCAGCTTGTAGAGGGAGAAACGTGGACTCCATTAAAGGAATTTACAGTTCAAGTTGGAACTGTGCAAGACCCACTAAGTAAATATACTGATTATGTGAATCCTTTATTAAGTCCAACTATTGGAACTTTTTCAATAGCAGATACCTATATAAAAGAGGATGGAACCGGGCTCTATTCAGGAGGATCTCTCGTTCAGGCATATCTTCGCATGTTCAATGGTGGCGGATTTATGATAACAGAGGATGGCTCCTTTTCTATCATGGATTATACTAATTGGAGTTCTATTAAATTTCCCACAATAAATCCTGAACGATCTATGCGCTTACGAGGAAGTCTTGTCTCGGTTGCAGAATCATCGGATACAGAAGCAAAATTCAAAACAGAGATTCTTATGAATCATGAGAGTGGAGCACAGATAGAAGTTAGGGAAGGGTACGTTCAATTAACTGAAGCAACTGGTAGATATGTAAAATTGGATAATTTTGGATTTAATATAACTGTGCCTGATGCAGCTGTATCGATAAATGCAAAAGATATACAACTTTCTGTCGATGGTGGTAGCGTAAGTATTGGTGGAATGCCCACTGATGGTGTTCTTAAAGCAACACAAACGTCACTAATGTTTGATACGCACACTCATGCTGGCCCTGTCGGCCCGCCTCTTCCTACATTTCAATGGACACCTTTTTTACAGGTTCCTAATTCACCATTTGTTGCACAAAGTTTTAAAGTTGGTTAGGAGTAATACATGGCTATAGAATTATCCGTATGGGAACAAAAAGTTTTTGAATTTGGAGTTGAGTTACCTCTTCCACCAATGCCGGAACCTCCCGCAGAATGGGGAATGCCTGGTATGGGCATAGATCTTGTAGCAACCTGCCCCGGTGCTCCATTTTGTGGAAACCCTGATGCAAAAAAGAATTGTTCAAAGGGCATGAAAAAACCCTTAAAAATACCAGCATATGCATTCGCACTTCCCTTCCCTCCTACCATAAGTGTTCCACCTATGATGTTTAGAGTGGTGTTTCCTCCAACAGTAATAATTCCAACTGGAAGTGGTGGTGGGGGCGCTAGAAGTGGTGGTGGGGGCGCTAGAAGTGGTGGTGGGGGCGCTAGAAGTGGTGGTGGGGGCGGTTGTCCAAATTACCCAGATAAGGAGCCGCATGGATGATAAAACCAGAACTCATTAATTCACTCAAAGCATTTCGTTTCTCTACAATGGGAAAAGAGCATGTTGCAAAGGTATTCCCTGAGCTTCTTGCAAACTCCTGCCGTTCCATGTCAATCACGGATATCATGGGGGCTAAAAAAGAGGTAATTTACGATTGGGGAAAGCTGGTTGAATACAAGATAAATCTTAGCAATGCTATTTATAGTGATAGCTATGATATGTTGGATAATATTGTTATAGAGTTCTTTAAGTCATACAATTATAAATTGATTGTTCCGCCAGGAAAACTTATCATGTTTCATGTGGATTTCCCTGATAATGCAATAGAAAAATTTACAAATATATGCAATGCGTTTAAAGGGAAAGAATGGGATACCATTTTAAATGATTTTCTTGATTCATTTTATGAATTTGTTTCAACAGCTACTGTTCATGGGGATGCATTCGAATCATGGCATTAGTAGTAGCAACATTAAAAAATGATATAAAAACAGCTTTTCAGGCGACTGACTGGGCAATCTGTGCGACTCAATTAGCTACTGCGATAGATACATTTATAAAATCGGGAACTGTCACTACAACTGTAAATGCAACGTTGCACACACCTGGTGGGGATGTCCCTGTGGTTGCATCAGGAATAGCCAAGGTAATAAATACAACTGGTATGGCTGCTATGCAAGCAGCAATACTAGCAAAATTTCAAAGTTCATCAACTATGTGGGTTGATCTTGGCCCATCAATTTCTACGGCAATAAGTACTAATGTTAAAACAGGAACTGTTACTACTACAGTAACAGGAGCTGCTGTTGGAACAGGAACCGGCACACCTGGATGTATTAATGATTCTGCAGGGTTAAGTGGGTTGATAGCCAATATTACAACAGCCTTTTCAACACAAGCATTTGCTTCTGATTGGAATGCTGTTGGTGATAAGATAGGTGATTCTATTGATCAATATTTAAAAGCAGCAAAAGTAACAACGGTAGATTCTGGAACAACGCCTGTTCCGTGGAACGGTAATGGAATAAATGGGAAAATTTCATAGGGGGTAATATGGCAACACAAGATGAGTTACTTCAAACTTTAACATTTATAGAAAAACAAAGTTATAATGATATTATAGACATAGCTTTAAAAGAATATAATGAGAAAGCGGTTTTATTCACTTTACTTGATGCGTTTATGACTCGTTCCTCACTAAGAACATCTGCTGTGTCAGATGCGTATGCAACAAAATATAAAAGTGCTGACGTTACCAACAGCTATACCGTATTTAAAGGAATTACTAATAATATAGGTGGACAGGTCCCTGAACTAGACAAAACAAATGGAATCCTCAATATGTTTGTATATGGGGATACAAAGACTCAAAGAGAACTAAAAAGATATGTAACTGAACTAAAAATGCGCGGGGCTCTTCTCATGTCTCAAATCCTATCAGATCTAGATAAAGCAAAGGTAGACTTAAAAGCATTAAAGGAAAAAATAGTAGTGTAGGTTTACTTAAAGATATAGGTGTACCTATTATATTTCTACGATAGAGGTTGCATCAATGGCAGTAGGAATGAAAATAGTAAATGGTGACTTTGTTATAGGCCAATCCGGCGGAATAGAAATGGTTGATCAAGCCGATAAAGGAACCAGAGATTTTGGTAAGATGCTTCTGACTGGAAAAGAATATCCTAATAATACCACAACATATAATAGATATAATCCAAACTATGGAACAGAACTTGAAAATAAAAGTCAGTATGTAGGGCTTTCCCGAATGGGAAAAAGAGACTCTGTAATAATGCTTTTAAACGATGCTATCGCTTCCTATTTAAAACTTCAAGAAAGTAGAGATAACCTTGATTTTGGAGAAGTTATTACCAATGTTGATTTCGAAGTATTTTATGATGTGCGTGATATGAGAAACCTTATAATTGATATTAAATTTGAAACAGCTTATGGTGGGCAACCAATCTCACTTGGACAGTTTGTTCAGAATGTTGAATAAAGAGGACATGCTATGATTTCAAAATCATCCAGCGACATTAGAAGTGAGTTAATAGAAGGCTTGCTTTCCCGATTACCTAATTTGGATTTAACTGAAGGCTCCCCTGAACGAGATATGTTTATTGAAGCTCCTTTGGCGGGACAACTGAGTGACCTCTGGGACAGACTTATCTACGCAGCAAAATTGCATGCTCCTCATACATATCAGTCTGATATAGAAGATGCTGATCTTATCAATTATATGGGTAACTATGGTGTAAGTCAAAGTGCAGCAACATATACAACAGGAGTAGTTACCTTCTATGCAAACGCACAACCAACACAAGATATAACAATACCAACAGGTGTGACGGTTAAAACACAGGAAGCCTCCCCCATAGAATTCTCAGTACAAGGTGATTACACAATGTACTTTAGTGTAATTTCCTCATATTTTAATGCCAATACGCAACGGTATGAAATAAATTGCGGTGTGAAAGCTCTTGTGGCAGGTTCAGCCAGCAAAGCTGGGGCAAATACAGTCACTGAGCTTGTTTCAGGAATTAGTGGTATTTCTGGAGTTACAAACGCTAATCCAATTACTGGAGGACAAGATGAGGAAACCGTAACAGATGCGCTTAACAGAGTAATTGGAACATTTCAGGGAAGAGGACTAGGTCCAACACAGGGTCTTATTAATTTTATAAAACCGTATGTTGAGGCAGTTAATGTTGTTGGTGCAAATGATCCAGAAATGCTCCGAGATGAGGGTTTGGGGGGAATGATAGATTTTTATGTTATCGGTGAAGATATTGTATCAGCAACTGATACTACAACAATAACATCAACAGGGCTCTCTACCGGAACAAATGTAACATATACATCGACTGGAATAAAATTATTATACCAACCAGTTAGAGAAATACTATCAGTTGTCGTTAACAATGTTGTGGCTTACCCAACATATTATACACTGACAGTAGATACTGGTATTCTTTCAAAATCAACGCAGGCATCTGATAGGGTTACAGTAACATCTACAGGTATCGCTAATGGATTTTGGTTTAAAGCAAACGATGTTGTTGAAATAAGCTATCAATATAATAATATACTTACAACGATAGAAACTGACTTAAACTCAGTAGGAAATCATTATCAAAATAGAAATTATCTTCTTAGAGAAATGACTGAGGTTACCATAGCTGTCTACATGAGAATAAAAGAAACAGCGGGTCAGGACTTTACTGCGGTTTCTACTGATGTAGGAACAGCTGTTTCGAGTTTCATAAATTCAATTAAAAATGGAGGGTCACTTGAGCTTGCTGATGTCGTTGGTACGGCTAAAGCAATAACTACTGTCGATAATATTGATCTCACTACAGTTTCGTTAACTCCTACCGGAGGGGGTACTAAGACAGCTCAAGGGGATATTTTGTTTGCAAAGAATGAATATCCTGTTGCAGGAGCTATTACCATTGTACGGTGGACGAATTGATAAAAAATTTCTAAAAATATTTCAATTCTTATTTCGTGGGTAGGGGGCATGCCGATACTTTAGTTGAGTAGCAATATTAACTTCTGTAGAGGAGCTTTAATGAGAGTTTGTATTATCAGTCCTGATACCGTACCACTTCCATTGAAAGATAACCCCCCAGAATTTGTAACTGAAAACGGACAAGAATACTTACTAAAAGACAAGTGCCTTCGAACGACAGGATTGGGTAAGCGAGCATGGGGTCTCGCAAACACTTTATCCAAAGAAAATGACTTTGAAGTAACTCTTCTCATACCTGATCTTAATTGTCCAAAAAGTGATTTAATTGATAAGTCAAATCTTACCTTTGGGATTGAACAGTATAATTTTAAGGCAGCAGCTTGGGGTTGGTCGGAAGAGCTTGATAATAAATTACTGAAATATGACTTTGTGATTGTTCAGTCTGCTACCGGAACAGGCTTTAAAAATTGCTCCGTGCTACCAGGAAGTATAAATGTTATAATGGACGGGTTTGTTCCTATTTTTGCAGAACTTCCCTGTTCTATGTTGGGTAAATCTTCTATTTCGAGAAAAATATTCTGGGAAAATTTTAGACAGCAATATCTTAATTTAATCACACGGACAAATTGTACGCTTTACGCCACCGATCGTCAGTATTATTACTATGAGGGGCAGTTTTTTGCTACGGACAAGTTGAACTGGAAGGCTTTTAAATTCTCACCGTTGCTGAAAGTTCCCCTTGCTGTTGATGCTGTGGAGAAAGTTCACAAAGAGAATACATCGACTCGATTGAAATTATTGTGGTTTGGTCCCATCTATCCCTGGTATCGGCCAGAGAAACTTTTGGAGATTGCGGGTGATTTGAAAAACACGGACATTGATTTTGTTGGAGTGAAACATCCCCGTTATGCAAATACGTATAATAGTTTCTTTAAGAAATTCTTTGAATCCAATGCTTCTTCATATAATATAACCGTGACTGAGGAATTTTGTGATGATCCTGCAGAACTTTATACACATTACGACGCAGGTATTATCCTGGCCTGGGATTGGCTTGAGGAGAAATACTCGGTGCGCGGCAGAATTTTGGACATGATCTCCCATGGACTCCCCGTCATCATCAATGAGAATAATTCATTCTTCAATGAGCTTCGCTACATCCAGGATTCTATTTATCCAACTACCGCTCACACATTAAAAAGAGACATTCAGAGATACGAGACAAATAAATCTCTTCTCACGGTGTCTGACCGGTCACACAGGCTTTTGCAGAAAAATCTCTCATGGTCATCCGTAGCCTCTCCCCTCATTGAATATATACGACGATTCACCCTGGATTCCCTTGAAAAAGAAAGCGTGGAACTATGACACATCCAACGACAGACCCCTTAATATCAATCATCACACCTGTATACAATGGTACTATCGAATTTATACAGGCTGCGTATGACTCTGTAAAAAAGCAAACTTATACCAATTGGGAATGGTGTGTCTGTGATGATGGTTCAACTGACCCGGCAATCGTCAGCTATGTTCGATCACTCAGTGATGACAAACGAGCATCAGTGAAATTTCTCAATAAAAATTCAGGGATTTCTCTTGCAAGCAATGAGGCAGTCAAACTGGCCTCGGGAAGTGTCATAGCCTTTCTTGACTTTGACGATGAACTTCATGAAGATGCTCTTATGGAAGTTGCTGCTATTTTTAAAGATTTCGCTGCCGACATTGTGTACACCGATGAAGCTTTGAAATATGAAGATAGACTTGTAGAACATAGAAAACCCCGGTTCTCTCCCCATTACCTCCTCTCAACCAATTATATCTGTCACTTCCTCGCTGTGAAAAAAGATTTATTTAATAGCATCGGTGGGTTCAAGGCAGGTTTCGAAGGTTCCCAGGATCATGACCTTGTTCTCAGATTGACGAATGCTTCGAAAAGAGTCTTTCACATTCCCAAAGTTCTCTACTACTGGAGAAAACATACTGGTTCATTCAGCGATGCCTCTAAAAGTCTTAGCACAGCAGCGGTCAGTGGAATCAAAGCAGTATCAGATGAGCTTCGAAGAAGAGGTGTTGTTGCTGAGGTTACAAATCCTAATGGAAAGACACACTACAAGGTAAAACCAACAACTCTGAATAATCCTCTTATAAGCATAGTAATTGCAACGCATGCTACGGATAGAAATATCAATGTTGCTATCGATTCAATTGTAAGCAAAACTAACTATGATAACTATGAGATTGTTGTAATATCAGATAATATAGATAGTCTTAAAAACATTTATAAAGGCGACGCTCATGTAAAAACTATACATGATAAATCAACTGATTTCAGATTATCAAGAAAGCTTAACTCTGCTATAAGGCAGGCAGCAGGACAGCACATTATCATAATGCATGATGATGTAAGAATAACAGATTCAAATTGGATAGACTGGCTACTTAGCTATTCACAAGACCCCTTGATAGGAGTTGTGGGATGTAAAGTTCTTAATCAGAATGGGACAGTTCAAAACTTCGGATTAGCAGTAGATTCAACGAAGTTCATCTCCCAACTCTTTTCTGGTTTGGGTAAGGACGAAATGGGACACATGGGAAGAGCTGTTCTTACTCAAAATGTTTCAGCGGTTCCTTCAGCACTGATGATGTTTAAAAAAGATATCTTTGATAAAGTTGGTGGGTTTGATGAGAATTTTTATGGGTTTCACTTTGATGTCGATTTCTGCATTCGTGTTAAAGACATAGGATCATTTAATGTTGCTATCCCCTACTGCACAGTTACACATTTAGGAACGAGCACTCGATTCAAAGCACACGGAGCAAAAACACCCGCCCTACAAGAACTCGATGAAAAAATATTTAGAACAAAGCACGCGCACTCTCTAAAAAATGGTGATCCTTACTATAATCCATTTATAGTTTCAGAAGCAAGCTTACCCGAGCAAATAAGCTCACAAGAAAACAAAAAAACATTCATCATTCAAGAAGAAATTGGTAAAACGCAACAACATGTTGCTCGTCCAAATAAAGAGCATTCTAAAGGGCTTGTTTCATACATTGTACCGTGGTATCAACAAGCGCCTGTTGCCATACCATCTTTGCTTGCGCAGTCGTATGCAAATATAGAAATTATAGTAGTCTATGACGGTCCGATGCAATCTGAAATTAGGAATCAAATTGAGTATATAGGTGATAGCCGATTACATCTTTTAAGTACCCCAAAAAGATACAATGATTGGGGGCACACACCAAGAAATTTTGGTATTGATATTCTATCAGAAAAGAGTGAGGCTGTTGTTTTTACCGGAATTGATAATTATTATTTTCCCACATTTACCGATGAGGTATTTGATCCTATTGCTACGAGTAATCTTATCGTAGCATCATATTGTAACATGATACACAATAATAAAAATTGGAATCATATTGATGTTAGTCTTGACTATGGAAAAATAGATTGTGGGTGTTTCGTTGTTCGTTCGGAGATAGCTCGAGAATTTCGTTGGGGTAATCGTGTTTCGTGGGAAGATTGGATATTTATCGAAAAAGTAATTAAGAAATATGGAATGAATAGAATAGCAAAAATACCAAGAATGCTATACATACATAACTAGTCAGGGAGGAAAAAATGAAAATTATACAATCGAAAGATTTAGCAATATCTGGAGTCAGAGTTATAAAATTTGGTAAGTTCTACGACCATCGTGGATATTTCACCGAAACATTTAGAAAGAGTGATATAGCAAAGGAAGTTGGATTTGACATCGTTCAGATTAATGAAAGTTTATCGAAGAAAAATGTTGTACGTGGTTTGCATTTTCAATGGAACCCTTACATGGGAAAACTGGTCAGGACGGTGAAGGGGCACATGGTTGATTTGATTTTGGATATAAGAAAAGAATCACCGACATATGGAAAGATGATCGCATACGATATGCCAGTATCACTTGATTTTGAATCCGAATCAGAATGGATATGGGTTCCTGCCGGATGTGCGCATGGGAATTTCTTCAAGGAAGTGACTATGATTGAGTATTTATGCAGTGGCGAATATTCTCAGGGTTGTGAGGCTTGCATTTCTCCTGCGGCAGATGACATTGATTGGTCTTTGTGCGAACCAAAATTATATGAAGAGATCACTGCCCTACTTAAAGAAGATGCTGTTATGTCGGATAAGGATAAGCAGGGTTTTTCATTGCATCAGTGGGAAAACAAAAAAGAATCTGACAATTTTATATATGGTAGCTGTTAAATGACAAGCACTCCCTCATTCAGCATAGTAACAACAGTTTTTAAAAAAGAAAAAGAGATATGCCTTTTTTTAGAAGCTGTGCTTAATCAAAACTATAGTGGTATATGGGAAGTTATTGTCTTTAATGATAATTCTCCTGATAAAGCAGAAGAGTCCATGGATTCTTTCATACCCTTGTATAAAAATAGGGGTGTGGGTCTAACAATCATAAAAAACGAGGAAAATCTTGGTCAGTGCATTTGTAGAAATGTGGGGGTACAACTCTCCAAAGGTGACATTATAATAATAATTGATTCTGATTGTATTATGGACACCACCTACTTAGCAAACCTTGCGCGTCTTTATTCATTTGATGATTGTGATGTTGTCATTGGGCCCCAAAACATTGAAGTTCGAGAAAGAGATATAAATATAGTAATGGCAGAATGCAGAAATGAAATAACTGTTGGAAAGCTAACTGCTATGCAAGATCCTAATAACAAAAGAAGCTTTGTTAACTGCATAACACGCAACTTTTCTGTTAAAAAAAGTTTTATAACTGAAGATTTATTTGATGCTGCATTATCACACAGAGCAACTGACCCCTCAACAGGGTTTGGGTGGGATGATGTTGAAATGGGATATCGCCTTTATAAAAAAGGAGCTCGTATTAAATATAGCAACGCTGTTTATACAATACATATAAATCATCCGACCTCAATTGAAGATCCCGCATCAATTCCACTACGAAGTATGAAGAATTATAGAAGAATGCATGAAAAGCACCCTGAAATGAAATACGTTACTCGTTGGTGGTCAATGGATGTCTATGAGAAAGTACAAAAATGGGCGGACAGGTACAATATTGATTATTCAAAGAATGAAGATTATTTGTTCTTAAAGAATCATTTCAAGGAACAAATTCCGTATGTCTATGAACCAATTAAAAGAAAAAGATTAAAAATTCTAACATATTGTTGGCACCTTCCGCATCAGTATGGATTACATAAGCTACCTCACGATTTTACCCTTATTACCGATCTTGGTACTCACCATTGCTATAGATGGGGATATTCAAAAAGACCTTTCCCTGAAAATGACACTCTGAAAAGGATGAAAGATGTAAATGTAAAAAACTATGATCTTGCTATTTTACATTTTGATGAAAACTGTCTACATCCAGAATATACTAATAATGTTATCAGTGAAAACTGGGGAATAAATTTTAAGTATTTTGTAGAAAAGCTTAGAGATATTCCGAAAATAGGAATCTGTCATGGCACACCACAATTTTACGGAGCATACACGCCGGATTACTCCGGTGCTGATCTTATGCAAGTTATTGAACCAGCTCGTCAAAGTTTAGTTAACTATTTAAAAGATGTAATGGTTATTTGTAACTCTCATCAAGCAGAACGAGAATGGGGGTTTCATAAGTCCCGTGTTATTTGGCATGGGTTTGACCCAGCAGAATTTCCACGCTCATTATACCACAAAAAGGTTATGGGACTTACTAATATGCTTGGAAGACCTCATTACAGAGGATTCGACGTATTAAATATTGTAAATTCATACCTTCCAGAGCATCTTCAAGTAGAGGGTGTAGTAACACCTGAACCTAAAAACTATAAGGAAAAAGAAAATAATGATTATGCCTTTGCAAAATACAGAAATTACGTCGATGCTATTCGTGAATATTCAATTTATTTTAATCCAACAATTCGTTCTCCTATGCCGCGATCTAGAACGGAAGCAATGATGTGTGGACTTGTTACAGTGAGTTATAAATCGCATGATGTTGATATGTTTATACGTAACGGGGTTAATGGTTTTTATTCAGAAGACCCTAAAGAGTTGGCTGACTATATACTATTTCTTTCAAACGACGACGGCGCATTCAAAAGAATTGCCAACGAGAGTTATAAAACAGCAATAGATATATTTAACAATGATAGGTATCTTCACGACTGGCAAGAAACAATTTTTAGAACTATTTCATAAAAATAAATACTAGGGAATAAATATGGTACACAACAATTCTGAATATTATTCTAAAGAAGCTATAGATGCTTTGTCTGGAGCAAAATTTGATTTCTATGTAAAAACATTATATAATACATACAAATCAATAGCAGGAGCTATGCAAAAAAAGAATCCGACAGCGATAGGAGATGATACATATGTACTAGCAACCAATCCTGAAGAAATGCTTTATGTTGCGCGTTATATTTATCAAGTGCATCAATTGGCTGTTCCTGGAGATATTATGGAATGCGGTTGTTTTCAGGGATACTCTTCATGCTGTTTGAGTTGGGCTACCTCTTATTTTTCTAAGAAACTCATTATAGCCGATTCCTTCGAGGGTTTGCCTGATGTTGGCCATACAATATATAAACCACATGAGTATAGAGGCGATTTTGATATAGTAAAGAATAATATAGATTCATATGGAGTTATAGAAAACGTTGAGTTTATGAAAGGCTGGTATAATAAATCTCTTGTTGGGTTTTCTAAAAAGTTATCTTTGTTATGGATAGACGTCGATCTTAAGGAATCAACTATGGATGTACTAAACAATATATATGCGTGTTTAGATGAAAGGGGTGTCCTATTGTCACACGAATACAAAGATGATTTAGAAACGTCAGAAGTATATGAAGCAATACAAAAGTTCTTCTTTAATAAAAAGATAAAAATAAAAATAGAAAAATTGCATAATCATTTAGGTGTTATCTACACAGTATAGACACTCTGCAATACATATTAAATTGGAGCATACAATTAATGTCAAACGAGAGATCTCTGGTATTTAAAAATAGGGAGCATGGAAGATACTGGTGGTTTAAAGCAAATGGAGCCACATATATTCCACCAGTATATTCATTTTTAACTGATGCGGAATGGGAAGTTATGGATGAATGGTATAATGAAACAGATGAAAAGAACCTTGCAGCAGAGTGCAACGTGTCTCTTATGTGTGTTCTCCAGGGATTTATTATGGGTAGCATAGTAAAACGTGTAATACAATTTGGCACATCTCAGGGATACTCTGCATTACTTATAGGATTCATGCTACGAAAAATGGGATTAAAAAATTCTTTTGTTACTATAGATATCAATGAACAAGCAAATGAATTTACAAATAGATATGTAGAAAAAGCTGAGCTAACTGAATATATAAAAGTTGTAACAGCAGACTCTGCTGATTCTGGCCTACCAAATTACTGTAAACAACATATGAATGGAGAGCCTCAAATTATTGTAATTGATTCCTCCCATCAATACAAGCACACGCTCCAAGAACTCGAGTTGTGGTATTCTTACCTAGCAGTGAATGGCCTTATCTTTCTGCACGATACTAGTACGAAAGCCATTGACTATGACTCAACAAAAGAAGGTGGGGTTCAACGAGCTCTTAACGAGTGGTCAGAAAAGAATAAGATAAATTATATAAACATAAATAAATTAACAGAAGTACACACCAAAGCGGATGAAGTAACTTATTTAGATGGGTGTGGTTTAGGAATAATACAAAAAATATAGAACAGGTATCTTATGATAAATGAACTAACACTAGCCATTCCTTATTATAATGCGTCAAATCTGATCCCTATTCAATTGGAATGTTGGAGCGCATACTCAGATGAAATAAAACAAAAACTTAAAATAGTACTTATTGATGATTGTTCTAGCGATGAGCATAAATTAGCAAAAGTCTTTTCCAGAGTCCCAGATTTGAATATAGAAATATATGAAGTGGTGGAGGATCTCCCTTGGAATGACGGCGGTGCCAGCAATTTAAGCGTGTTCGTTGCAACAACAGAATGGGTAATTCGAACTGATATGGATTATATAGTTCCAGGCAACACAATAGAATATATATTAAGTAATACATTTGATCCTCAAATGTATTACACAATGGCAGCTAAATACTTTCACAATAAGCAAAATATAGAAATTCATCCAAGCACACTTCTTATAACTAAGAAATTATTTTTTGATGCCGGGGCATATGATGAGGATTTTACCGGAAACCATGGTTGGACTGACGTTAATTTCAGAGATAGGCTCGATAGAATTTCTAAGCATCAGCACATTAACAATATATGGATAGAGGGGGTACTTGGGGGATCGAAGCACACATTACCAAGAAATGTTGATAGTATTAACTACAAAATACTATTAAAAAAGAAGAAGGAAGGATTACCAATCCCAACATCCCACCTTAGATTCAACTGGCAGAAGGTTGCATTATGAGATTAAATATTGGTTGTGGCGTTCAGTGTATCGCAGGGTGGGTTAACATTGACATAGCGGGCAATAACTGTGATTTAAAACATGACGTACGAAAACCGTTGCCGTATGAAAATAATTCTGTAAGCTTTGCATATAGTGAGCATATGATAGAACACCTTACTCCAGACGAAGGGTGCGCTATGATAAAAAATATTATGAAACCTATGAAACCCGGTGGTGTGTTTAGAATAGCTACATTTGATTTAGATACAATCATAGCTGGATATGTAGATGGCTCATGGAAAGATTGGGGGTGGGCAAAATCAATCGACAGAATAGTTACTAAAGTTGATATGATAAACATTGCTTTCTATTGGTGGGAGCACAGATGGTTGTACACAACTGATGAATTGCTCAAAAGAGCTGGGGAAGCTGGCTACACTACTTGTATTTTATGTAAGCACAGTGTAAGTACTTATCCTGAGTTATGCAATCGAGAAACTAGGGAAAATTCAACACTGGTAATCGAGATTATAAAGTAATGCAACAACTTATCATATATGGATGTGGTGGGCACGGCCAGGAAGTAGCATGGATTGCTGAAAGAACTGAACAATTTAATGTTACGGGATTTTTCGATGACTTCTATCAATCCGATACGTACCTCGGATATCCTGTGTTCAAGGATTTTTCAAGGATATCAAAATATAATTATTTTGTAGTGGCGCTTGGTGACATTGATACAAGAAAAAAAGTTATTTCAACGTTGATAGAGAACGGATTTGACAAGTTTCCATCTATTGTCGATCCAAGCGCTATAATAAGTCCAACAACAATAATAGAAGAAGGCGCAGTAGTCTTTCCTAAATGCGTTGTTTCAATGAATGTAAAACTAAAAGCATTTTGCAATATAAATGTTGGTTCAACGATAAGTCATAGATCGATAATAGGAAGTTATTCAAACATATGCCCAGGCGTAGCTATTTGTGGAGATGTAACTATAGAAGAAGATGTGTTCATTGGAGCCGGTGCTACTGTAATTGATCATATTTGTGTGGGGAGAGGAACTTCGATTGGAGCTGGTTCGGTTGTTATGCACAATCTTATTGGAAACTCTCTTTATATAGGGGTTCCAGCTAGATTTAAAAAAGAATTAGGGGGAAAGCAATGATACCTTTTTACAAACCAAGTATAGATATAGATATGGTTGAAGAACACGTAGTAGATGCTCTTAAAACAGGTCAAGTTACCAATTGGGGACTTTATACAAAAACTCTCGAGGCAGAAATAGAAGAATATCTTGGAAGGCCTGTTGTACTTACTGCATGTGGAACCCATGCACTAACTTTCGGATTACTCGCCCTTGCACATTACGGATTGATTCCAAAGAACGCAAGGATACTTGTTCCATCATTTACATTCTATGCGAGTGTTCATGCAATCATATGGGCGAACATGATTCCAGTATTTTGTGACATACATCAAGATACATATACTATGGATATTGACTCAGCTGTTGGACGGTTTGATGCTGTAATGCCCGTCAATGTTTTTGGTGTTCACTATGATGTTGATCATATTAAGAAAAAAACCAATAAGCCGATAATTGGTGATAACAGTCACGGATTTGGAGGATCTTTTTCTGGTAAAAGAAATGGAACATTAGAAGATGTATCCTGCTTTAGCTCAAGTATTACAAAACCGATGCAAACAATTGAGGGCGGTATTCTTGCTGCCAATGCTAACATAGTTGAATTTGTACGAGATTTTAGAAACTGGGGAAGTCCTCACGGCCAGCATGATTGTAGATATGCCGGTCAGTGGTCAAAAATAACAGAGATAAATGCAATAGTTGGTTTGAGCAGCATGTTGCATCTGGTAACCTCAATTGATAGAAAAAATGAAATTGCTGATATGTACAAAGAGAAATTAAATTCTCATGTTGATCTTCAAGTCATTCCTGAAAATGTAAAAACAACATATAAAGATTTTTCTATTCTTTTCACAGAAAAATTAGTACGAGATAAGGTAAGTTCTGCCCTCGATGAAAATAAAATAGGAAATAAGAAATATTTTTATCCTCCTGTACACAAAATGCAATGTTTTGGTTCTACCTATTTATCTGAAAAACTTCCCATTACGAATAATATCTCAGATAGGATACTTTGTTTACCAATATATGATTCTATTACTGAAGAAGATATTGATTATGTCTGCAAAACAATTATCACTGCTCTGATAGAAAAATAAACAATATGTGCGGAATAGCAGGAATACTATCTAAAAAGTCTGAAATACCTGATATACGGCAGCAACTGGTTCGTTTCCAAAGGATACTAAAACACCGTGGTCCAAATGATGAAGGAGTACATATTGATCCAATGTTTGGGTGCGCCCATGTGCGTTTATCTATTGTTGATATTTCTGGCGGGAAGCAGCCAATGTACAGCAACGATACTAAAAAAATAGGTATAGTGTACAATGGAGAAATTTATAATTATAAGGAATTGAGATATCTTCTTATTCAAAAAGGATATAATTTTACAACTGAGTCTGATACTGAGGTTGTATTGAAATTGTATGAAGCGTTTGGTGTAGATTCTTTTGAAATGCTCAATGGTATGTTTGCTTTTTGTATATGGGATGATCATACGAATGCTATATATCTTGTGCGTGATCATATGGGAGTAAAACCCCTCTATGTATATGAAGATAACGAAGTACTTATTTTCTCATCTGAACTAAAAGCCATAGTAAGTATTCCAAACATAAATCTTTCTCTGGATATTAGGGGTTTTCAGGATTATTTGTTATTTCGATACACTCACGCCCCACACACACTTTTTAAAAATATTTACCGACTTCCTGCGGGTCATTACATAGAATTTAAAAACATGCGATCGAGTCTGACTAAATATTGGGATGTCTCATACGAAACTGATAACACCACTTCAGTTGAAGATTTCAAAGAAGAAATTTTGTATACTCTTGACTCCGTTATAAAATCTCAGCTTATGGGGGAAGTTCCTATTGGAACTCTTTTGAGTGGCGGAATCGATTCCAGTATTATTTCATACTTCATTCACAAGAACAAAGCCAATCTAAAGACATTCAACATAGGGTATCCTGAAGTAAATGAATTTGAATTCTCTCGGGAGATTGCACAAAACTTTGGATTGGATCATATGGAAATTCTCACCACGCCCGATACATTCATCAAGGATTTTCATAAAATAGCTATGCATCTTGATGAGCCTCTTGCAGATCCAGCATGCTTCCCTCTATATGTCCTCTGTGAAGAATTAAAGAAGCATGTTACTGTTGTTCTCTCTGGTGAGGGTGGTGACGAGCTCTTCGCAGGATATCCTCAATATAATAAAACAATCAAGACCCCTGGTAATGCTAAATGGAAGTTCTCGTCCTTCCTAGCGAATAGTCATTACTATCTTAACTTCAGTACGTTTCTAAGGGAAAAGGGTGATTTTGGATCAACACAGAGATATCAGGAATATTTTGAAAAAAATGGCTCTCTCAATGGAATGATGGCCTATGATTTAAAAACGTGGGTTCCAGAAGACCTCATGATGAAAACTGATAAGATTATGATGGCCCATTCTATCGAAGGGAGGTTTCCTTTCCTCGACAAGAGAATGCTTGAGCTTGCTCATAGAATACCTGAACGATATAAACTTAATGGAGACATAACAAAATGGATT
>Ga0209777_10001696_pt1 | contig 31053 bp, 33 predicted proteins | sample FrelakmetHBP12HB_FD_187147 | JGI IMG/M metagenome (GOLD analysis project Ga0209777, IMG submission 187147) | Freshwater lake sediment microbial communities from the University of Notre Dame, USA, for methane emissions studies -HBP12 HB (SPAdes)... | ecosystem: Environmental > Aquatic >... | reverse complement strand
TACACAAGGTACTACAGGTACACAAGGTACACAAGGTATTCAGGGAGCAAGTGCTTCAATGCAAGGTGCTCAGGGTACTACTGGTACACAAGGCACTACGGGTACACAAGGTACACAGGGTATCCAAGGAATTTCAGGTACTACAGGTACTCAAGGTATTCAAGGTAAACAAGGTACTACTGGTACACAAGGTACACAAGGTATTCAAGGTAAACAAGGAGCTTCTTCTGATATTCGTTTAAAAAAGAATATTCGTCCATTTATTAACGGATTAGATATTCTTGAAAATATTAATCCTGTTATTTTTCAATGGAATGGTCTTGGAGGATATACTAATGATAATAAAGATATTGTAGGAATTATTGCTAATGAAATTGAACGTATTTTACCATATGCAGTTTGGAAAAATACAGGAAAACTATATCATGATGGACCAGAATCTGAAATTATGAATTTCGACTTAACTCCAATTGTTCTAGTTCTTGTAAATGCTGTAAAAGAATTAAAAAACGAAGTTGATAAATTGAAAAACAATATAAATATTTTAACAAATGGTAAGTTTTAAATGTATGAGATGTGGTATTTGTTGTAGTCATTTAATGAATATTTATCCTAATTATTCATTTGGATTATATCTTAGTCCAAAGGAAATAAAATGGTTTCCTGAAGATAGTGTATTTCCATTATTTCGTTGTGAAAACCAAATCATTGCTTATCAAGTAGGGGTAAATATATGTCCGAATCTTTTTTTTAAAGATAGTTTTTCTTTTTGCAAAATATATGAAAATCGTCCAGTTAGTTGTAAATCATTTCCTTTATCAGATTTCAATAAAATTGAATTTGGTATGTGTAAATTTACAAAACTAAATAAAGAGAGAGCATGGGATTTAAATTCATTCAAAAATGAATATGAAGGATTACAACAACAAATTGATGAAGCAGAAATACTTCCTCAAGCTACAGAAATGTATATATTAAATTTAAAAACTTGGATAAAAAATAAATAAATTAAAAACATAAAAAATGATTGATTTAAAACGTTATTACCGATTACATCCTGAAGGTTTGTGTTGGGTAGAAAAAGATAAAACTAATACTGATACTTATATAGTATTTTTTAAACGATTTGATAATGAAACAGGTAAAGAAATTTCACCAGAACCACAATATATCACTATTGAAAATCTTGAAAAAGATAAACAAGAATTTTCTTTACAATTAGAAGCATTGATTTCAATTCTTGAAGATATTAAAAATTTGCAATAAAATTATTAAATCACTTGGAAAATAAAATATTATATTTTATTTTTGTACAAATATAATTTTAATGCTTAAAAATCTTTGTAAAGAAATTTTATCTGTTGGTGGCACTATTACTCCATTAATAATTCCAAGTAATGAAACAAATGGTACTGGTTTAATGAATCCATCAATATTTATTGATGACGATAAATTAATTATGAATTTACGTCATGTTAATTATACTCTTTATCATTGCGAAGGAGAACAACTTTTTAATTCCCGATATGGTCCGCTTACTTATCTCAATCCTGAAAATGATATTCATTTAAGAACATGGAATTATTTCTGTACTTTAAACAATGATCTTTCAATAAAAGAACATTTTAAAGTAGATACTTCGAAATTAGATAAAGAACCTGTTTGGGAATTTGTTGGTCTTGAAGATGCTCGTCTTGTTAAATGGGATAATAAATTATATATGTGTGGTGTAAGACGTGACACAAAAACAAATGGAGAGGGTCGAATCGAATTATCTGAAATTGTTTTTGATAAAGATATTGTAAAAGAAATTGCTCGATACAGAATTCAACCACCAAATGACCCAAATTCTTATTGTGAAAAAAATTGGATGCCTATTATTGACATGCCTTATCATTTTATAAAATGGACAAATCCTACTGAAATAGTTGTAGTTAATCCAATAATAGAAACTTCCAAAACTGTTTTTTTATCAAAAAAAATTATTCCAAATATGGGTGATTTTCGTGGAAGCTCTCAAGTGATACCTTGGGAAAATTATAGAATATGTATTATTCATGAAGATATTTTATTTTTTAATAGACAAGAACAAAAAGATGGTAAATATTTTCATCGTTTTATTGTATGGGATAAAGATTGGAATATAGTACATATTTCCAATCAATTTTCTTTTATGACAGGTGAAATTGAATTTTGTTGTGGAATGGCATTATACAAAGAAGATTTATTAATTACATTTGGATTTCAGGATAATCTTGCTTTTATATTAAAAGTTCCTAAAAAAGAAATTAAAGAATTAATTGATTTTAAAAATGAAAAAAATTTTCTAGCCGAACAAAATATTACTAATAAATTATTTGGATTACCAACAATATATTATAATAGTATAGAAGAATCCGAAAATAGACGAATAAATCTTGAAAATCAGTTTAAAAAATATAATATAGTAAAATTTATTCCTAATATTTATAAAAGGTATTATGAAGGAATGCATAATATTTTAGGCATAAATGTTCCTGAATTAAATAACCATTGCAAGGGAGGTATTACATCACATTTGCAAACTATAAAAAAATGGTATAATGAAACACTTGAAGATTATGGATTTTTTTGTGAAGATGATTTTTGTTTTGATATAATAGGAAAATGGAATTTTACATGGCAAGATTTTATATGTAAACTTCCAGAAAATTGGGAATGTGTTCAATTAATGATAGTAAAATATATGCCACTTGAATTGAAATTAAGAATACGAAATCCATTTGATTTTAGTAGTGGTGCTTATATTATGAAAAGAAATTATGTTGAAAAACTTTTAAACACTTACTATCCAAATAAAGATTTCATTTTAAATACTGCTTATATTCCCGTAACAGAAAATATGTTATTTCTTAATTTAGGTAAAACATATAATTTTCCTTTATTTTCAGAAGAATATGAAAAATTAAAAACTACTTATATAGAACAAAAAGATACAACTTTGGAAAATGAAATGCACACAAAATCATATATTGAAATTAAAAATTTATGGGAAGAAAAGGGTAAAAATCTTAATCTTGATGAATGCTTAAAAATTGAAGAATTGTCTTTAGAAATTACCCCAATTATTCCAGAAGGTGGGTGTATTGTTAATTGTTTATTCTGTCCTCAAAAAACATTAATAAATAATTATTTTGGAGAAAGAAAACTTTCATTAATTAATTTTAAAAAGATAATAGATAAAATTCCGGGCGATGTTGATATTGTGTTTGCAGGATTTGGTGAACCTTATATGCATAAAGATTGTACTGAAATGATTTATTATGCTTATCATCATTTTCATAAAGTTGCATTATTTACTACTGGTATAGGAATGACTATAGATGATTATGATAAGATTAAAACAATTCCCTTTGTAAGAGGGGAAAATAGAGGATTTTATTTACACGTACCAGATAATGAAGGTTATGCAAAACATATTATTACAAAACAATATCTTGAACTATTAAAACATATTAGTTTAGACCCCCCATCATCATTTTATATTATGTGTATGGGAACAATGCATGATAGCATAAAAGATTTATTTACAGAAAGATATAATTTTAATCTGTGGAATAGAGCAGGAAATTTAGATAAGGAAGAAATATATAAACCAGAACTTAAAAATCTTAGAAATATAAAATATTTTACTACAGTTAAAAGAGATAAATTAACAACTTGCAACCAAGCCGAAAATGTTCGTCACAATATTCTTCTGCCTAATGGAGATGTGGTATTATGTTGTCAGGATTGGGGTCTTGAACATAAATTAGGAAATTTATTAACACAAAATTATGAAGATATAATTCCTGCAATTAATACTCCTTTTGAATTATGTAAATCGTGTGAAAACGGAAAAATTTTATGACGGATCGGAAATTACGTTTAGAATATCATTTAACGGACTTATGCAACATAAATTGTAAAAGTTGTTCCCATTTTTCCTGTTTAGTAAAACATGAAGAACCAAAAACACTAAAAAAAATTGAACAGGATTTTGCAAAAATTTATCAATTAACTAATAATGGCGATAATAATCTGGTTGAAAAAGTAAGTATAATGGGTGGTGAGCCTCTTCTTTATAAGAATATTAATACAGCAATTCCTTATATAAGGTCTCTCTTTAAAAACGTTCCTATTACATTACTTACTAATGGCTCTCTCCTTTTCTACATGGGAAATAATTTTTACAAAATGATACGTGATAATGATATTTCAATAACAATTTCTTTTTATCCTATTGACATTGATTATGAAAATTTAAGAACTTTTTTTAGTAATAAAGGAATAGAATATTTTAATACTTATACTATTCTTAAAGAAAATATAAGAGTATTTGATACTAAATTCTTTCATCCGTATCATGATGAAAATTATGAGCAATTACATTATAATTGTCGATGGAGAGAATGGTGTACTCAATTAGTGGATGGAAAAATATATTTATGTGCTTTAATTGCTTATTTTAAATTTTTTGATGAAGAATTTAAAGATCAACACATTATTGAAATAAATGAAACAGATTGTATTGATTTAGAAAAAATAAATACTTGGGAAGAATTACAAATAGAAAGAGATAAAGTTCCTCATTTTTGTGGGTATTGTCGTGGGCTTGATAAAAATTTAGAAGAATGGGAATATACAAGAAAAAATATTAACGAATGGTATTATTAAAAATGAATAAATATGATTAACGATTACAATTACAACATAGCATTACAACAATTTATTTTTGATCCCAAAAATCCCCATTATAATTTTACATTGGGTAGGTTTTATGAAGAAGAGGGGCACACCGCATCTGCTTCGTCTTTTTATATAAGAACTACAGAATTTGGAGATGATGAATTACTTTCTTATGAAGCATTATTACGATTATCCTTATGTCTTTCTAAACAAGGTTCAAGAACATTTATGGTAAAAGGTATTTTATTAAGAGCAGTGGCTTTACTTCCCGATAGACCTGAAGCATATTTTTTATTAAGCAGAACATATGAATATAACAAAGATTGGCAAGAAGCATATACATGGGCAAATCTTGGATTAAAATTATCAAAAAAAGTATACGAACCATTAAAAACAAATGTAGAATATCCTGGCTTTTATGGTTTTACTTTTGAAAAAGCGGTTACGGGATGGTGGATTGGACTTTATGATGAATCCCTTCATTTATTCAGACAATTAAATAAAAACCCAAATATGGAATCAATTTATATTCAATCCGTTAAAAATAATCTTAATAATCTTATAAATTATAGTATAGATTTACAATATGATGAAATTTTATATGAAAGACTTAAAATAAAATTTCCAGAATCCATTAAAATTAAAAGAAATTATTCACAATCATATCAAGATATGTTTATTCTTACAATGCTTAATGGCAAACAAAATGGTACATATGTAGAAATTGGCTGTGGAGAACCATATTATAAAAGTAATACTGTTCTTTTGGAAGAAAATTTTAATTGGTCTGGTATATCAATTGATATTGATGAATATTATGTTAATGAATTTAATAAAGTAAGAAAAAGTAAAGCAATATGTGCAGATGCTACTAAGTTAAATTATAATACTCTTTTAGAAAAAAACACTTATGATTATCTCCAAATTGATTGTGACCCTCCAATTATTAGTTATCAAATTTTATTAAAAATACCATTTGAATTGTGTAAATTTGCAGTTATAACTTTTGAACATGACCATTATTTAAGCGAAAGTAGTGAAATAAAAGAAAAATCAAGAAAATATTTATCTTCATTTGGTTATGTTTTATGTGTTGGTGATATTGGGTGTAATAAATATAATAGTTATGAAGATTGGTGGGTACATCCCGATCTTGTAAGTCAAGAAATTATTAATAAAATGCAAGATGTGTCAAATAATGTCAAAAGAGGTGCTGATCATATGTTGAACAAATTTTAGAATATCACAGATTCAAATTATGAAACATTAAGAAGAATTGATTATTATTTTTTGTATTTATAATAAATTAAAATATATATGGTAATAATAAAAATTCAAATAAAAAATGCCAAAAAAATATAGAAATATAAATGAGCAGGTTTTAAGAATGAAAAAACTTTCAGTTATTAATGAAATATCTGTAAATAACAATCAAAGTACTCAACAAGCACTTGCCATTGATAATGAATTGGAAAATGGATTGAAATTAGCAATTCAAAATTTGCCACAACAAATGCCATTCATTACCAATCAAATATTAAAAGCAAAAGAAACTCAAACTCAGACAATTACAGGTGAAGAAAATAAAATTAATGAAATTGGGATTGGAATAAATATTGGCACAACATTAACAGCACCAAAAATAACAGAATTATTAAATAGATCAGTTAGACAACTTGGGTTCAAAACAGATGTTAATTTAATTAGAAATTTTGGTCAAAAGTTAAGTATTTTAGGACAAAAGTGGCATCTTCTTTATTTGAAACCAATTGAAAGAGCAATTATTCCTTTTACTAAAAATTTGAGTCCTGAAAATAAAAAAATCTGGTCGGAAAATATATTACTTTCATTTATTGTTGGTATCGGAATTATATCGGCACAAAGAGCAATTATGTCTGCACAACAAGGAAGTGTTGGATCATCAACTCTTGAAAATACTCTTGGAAATATTAGGGCAAATGAAATTGCGACTATGTTTAAAGATATATTACCAAGAATTATTGGGGCAATATCTAACGAAGTAACTACTGTTTAAATGTATTTTCCTGTTACTGAAAAAGTACCACCCGAAGGATAAGTAGGTTTTTTATTTATGAATGAATCAAGAGTATCATTTATTTTATTAACAAAAATAGTATTAACTAATTCTTTAGCATTAATACTACTTGGATATTCATAATTTTTTAAAAGAGGATTGAGAGATAATTTAAAATACATTTTTTCTTCAGTAATTAATTCCTCATTATCTTGATTATAAAACAATTGTAATTTTCCTGTTTTAGCATTATAGAAATAAAATTTAGAATATAATATATTTGTTTGTCCGGTTAAACTATCAATATACCAATTTGGTAAATAATAATTAGTAAATTCATCATCTACGGTTAAAATATATTGTGTATTAATATTATATATAGGAACAAACAGAAATCCATTATAATATCCTGAGTGTAATAAAGTTTGCTTTTCTGATTTCATAGAATCATATATTTGTATAATATAAAAACTTCGATATATCATTTCAGTATTTAAATCAATTTCATTCTGAGTAAAACCAGCGTTTAATAATGAATAGTTATAATTGTTACCATTATAAAAATTGAAATTATATTCAACAGGATAAGAAGAAGATGTAAATTTAAAAGTATCTTTGTCAACAGCTGGATTGATGGAAAACCCAGTTTCTTTTTCAATAAAATTATTTATGGATTGTTCTAAACCATTAAAATTTTCATCGGATGATAATGGCAAAGGAATGCTAAAATCTTTTCCTGTGTTTCTTATTTTAGTTTTAATTATTTGCATGGTTTCCCAATATCGGTTAAATTACTGTTAGGTTGTGAACTAATGAAAGTATCTTCTGCATATGAAATTTGGTTAAATACGCTTGCAGTATTATCATCAGTAAAATCTGGTTTTATTATTAATATTATGTTGTTAAATACATATTGTTTCTGATTAACAAAAGGATAATTTACCCCGGCAGCTGTTAAAGGATCAAGAAATCCTCTATCTAATAAATTTCTCCAAACATAATTTCCATCATTATCAATTTTAGTCGCATAAGTAGGTACTTTTATTATGTTTTCATATGAGGTTCCTGAAATATTTGCAGTTTGAATACTATCATCAAAAACTCTAATTGTTATTGGAATAAAGGGATAGTATTTCCACTTTAATGTTAATGTATTTGAAGAATAAGGAGTATAAATATAAAATTCTTGTTGATTAATTGTTTGTTGTGTAAATTGATATTTATCCCAAATAATAATATCACCCGTTAATGTATTTCCACTTACTAATGGAATAGAATTAAATTTGGCAATTACGGTATTGCCAAATGAATCATATGTTTTGTATTCCATAGTTTCATAATTACCACTATTATTTTCTTGGGATTGATATTCACAATAAAGATATAATTCTGTTAATGGAAAATTAAGTCCATCATAACGATTTTCAAGATTAAAATCGGTATTAAAATTCCAAGCATATTCCTGTTCTCCAAAAACATTTGTTGAAAATCCTGCGTTATAAATTTCAAAATTATTTAAATTTGATATTACTTGATAATTTTTAATAAAAGTACCTCCAGTATTTCCGGTTATTAATGCAGTATATGCCGTTGTTGAAGCAACCAAATAAAATTTGAAATCAGTTATTATTGTTTTAGTTTCTGCGGTAGTAGAAGGAGAAAGTATGGTAAAAAAATCTTCTATTGCATTATAATTTTTTATTATTTTATTTAAAGGAGATAAATATTCAATTTTGCCGTATAGTCTATAAACATCAGTATCTTGTCTTTCTTCATCAAAAACCTGACTTATATCTAAAACATTATTAATGTCATATTCAATTAATAAATTTTTTGAAGATGATAATGGTAAAGGAATATTCAAATCCTGATTAATAGAATTTATATTTTTGAATAGTCCTAATTGTATTTTATCTTCCATTATAAAATGTTTAAATCGAATATTAATTTTATACAATCCGTATTATACATTCCTTTAAAAAGGAATGCTTGATTTGTTGCACCACTATAATCAATTCCATTACGATAATCCATAGCATTTAATTCATAATCCGGACTTACTCCTAAATTTGATGGTTCACGATATAAATAATTACCAATTAAATTAGTACCACCAATAGTAATATCATATTTATTTAACCCTCTTAAAGGAAGAGTATTTAAATTAACAATATCTACTCTTGGCACTTCAACAAATGTTGTTTGCATCGCATTAGCTCTTGTTGCAACAAACCTTGTGTTATAATTATTACCAATGAGATGTTGTTCTACATTATAATTATTAGGAGAGACAAAAAATTCTCCATTATTACCTTTAAATCCGTCTTTATATGGTTCAAACCAAGTATCTGCTGCATTCATATCTCTTCCAGTAGCAGAACTATAAGTCCAATTGATTTGTGGAAAATACATTGCAAAATTTAACCATTGTGCTCCAAAATAATATTCATTTGATTGTAGATTTTGAATATTTGCGGGAAAATCATATTTATAACCATTATTTATTGGTATAGTATTTTGAATATCATAACCATATGTTGAACCAGATAAATAGTCAAAATTGCCAACTGCTTTAAATGCATATGATGATCCGGAAAGATAATCAACGTCTCCCTGAACTTTAAATGCACCTATTTGTTGGGTAAATAATGTAGGTGGTACTGGTAAATAGTTTGGTATTCCACTTTCTGTTGTTTGCGTTGGGAAAAATTGTGCAACACTATATAATTTATTTGCTTCAAAAATATAATATTGTTTTCTCCATATTTCAGATTGTTTATAATTATCTGAAGTAGTATCACTTCTATCATAATCTCTCAATCCAAAATTATATTGGGGGATTTTAAATCGAAGTCTTGCATTATTTGGGGTATTTCTTCCCTTCCATTTTTCATCATATGCTTTTGTGATATCAAGATTTTCATATTCTAAAAAAATCATACCTAAAAATTGACTAAAAACCCCATTTGAAGAATTATCGCTAATTACAATTTCATTTCCAAATTCATCAGTAATAACTCTTCTTCTATTACATGGAATTTCAAATAAAAATTGCCCACTATCAATATAGCTATAATATAAATTTGGGTCTAATTCAATAATATCTGTTTTAGTATTAATTGTCGTACCACTATTAGATATATCATTATCAATTATTGTTTGATCAATAGAAGCTGGATAAGTAAATATTTTAGCTGTAATTTTCCCAATTCTATTTATTCTTGCATCTAGATTAACATTTGGATCATCTGATATTTTATAAAATCCGTCATTAAGATCATTATGTTCTGGTGACCCCCATATCGCATCTTGTCCCATAGTAAATGTCGACCCAAAAAGAACAAAAGTAGACATAAGTTCAGCTCTAATCCTAAAATCTTGACGGGTAATGCCAATAGTAAAATTTGATGAATCTCCCCAAAATGGATATATTTCTACAGAAATTTCCTGAGTTTCAATATTTGGTAAATCATTTAATTCCCTTTGTTCTTTTATTTTTGTATTATTATCTGTAAATAAATTAGATGAATATCCAAGATTTGTTATCATTGATGTTGGTGTCATTGAATATTTCCCAATATCAGTTATATCAACAGACATATGTACTGTCTGAATACCTATTGGTACTCCAAATAACATATAATCACCAACATTATTTGTTTTTGTTACATATTTATAATATTTCTCATAAACTTCTAAAATTGTTTCATTAGTAACAATTTCTTCTTTAGTTGGAAATGAACCAAATGGTTGTTTAGGTTTTATTGTTGAAGTTTCGGGGTTTAATCTACCAACTCTTGGTAATAAATTATATCTTTTACTATCTTGATTTTTATCAGTTGGTCTTTCATATGGATATAAAGAAAAAATATCTGAATCATTTTTATCTATATCTGTAATTGGAATAAAAACTGAAATTTTAACATTTGGTATTCCAACTCCACCATTAGCAGTTACTCTACCAACTAAAACTCCATAATCTGCATTAAAATTCTGATAAATATCTTTTTGATTAATTTCTAATGATAATATTTCTAAAAAATCAATATTTTGTTCAAGATTAAATTTTATGTATTTTTCACTGATAGTATTAATGTCAACTTTGATTCTTTGCGATTTATTCATTTTTATTTAAGAAATAAGTGTTTTTTACATCTAATAATAAATACTAAATTATAAAAAACATTGATTTTGAGATTTTAAAAAGTATTTATAAAAAAATACTAAAAATAATTAGTAATAAAATAATAAAGATTTTAAATATATTTAAAAATGGCAGAATTTGTTTTCACATCACCGGGTGCTAAATTTCGTGAACGTGATTTGACATTTGTACAGAGAAATGTAGGAATAACAACATTAGGTAGTGTTGGAGAAACTCAAAAAGGTCCTGCTTTTGAGCCTATCTATCTTCAAGATAAAGGAGAATTTGGAACACGTTTTGGTGGTCAAAGTACTGAAAAATTTGATAATAATGGACAGTTAAGGTATCAATTACCATATACTGTAAATTCTTATCTTGAAGAATCTAATCAACTATGGGTAACTAGAGTACTTGGATTATCTGGATATGATGCAGGATATGCATGGGCAATTACTTTAAGTGCTGGTGCAGATGATTCTACTTCTGGAATTACTTCAACAACACCGGGAACGGCATCATATATTAATGGAGTTTATCTTGGCATTGCTATTAACCAAATAGGGGATAATGGTAGTGTTTTTCTTGGATGGGTTAAAATAGGTTTAAATACTTTTACAGGTTCAACAATAGCTTTTACTGCTACTACATATACTGGTGGTTCTGGTAATGTAGATAAAAAGACATATGATCTTTCGGCAACATCATATATTGAATATGAAAACATGGTATTAGCTGTTATTCGTTCAAGAGCAACTATTGAAGATGTTGAAAATGCTTCAATGTTAACTAATTTTGATATTAATAGTTTAACTATAACAGCAAATAATACAAATACTGGAACTGGTGATTTATTTGGTAAATTTACTTTAACTGCAAAAAGTGGTACAACGAGTGAAGATTATATTGTTTCACTTGATTCAAATGGAAGAGAATATTTACCAAATGTTGTTGGTAATGAACCAAAAGGAAAAAATACTAAAATTTGGGTTGAAGCAATCTATCCTGATTTAATTAAAAAAATAGATGCAGAAGGTTGGGGATATGGTGTTAATACTTCTATATTGAAAGCAACAACAGATGCTTTTACAAATTATAAAGAACAATTTCAAACACCTGAAACACCTTGGATTGTTTCGGAATTACGTGGTAACAAAATTGAAAAATTATTTAAATTAATTTCTATTTCCGATGGAAATTCTGCAAATCAGGAAATTAAAATCTCAATAGTAAATATTGATCCTGTTGCAAAAGAATTTGATATTATAATTCGTGATTTTAATGATAATGATGAAAATGTAATTGTTCTTGAATCATTTACTCGTTGTACAATGGCTAAGGGATTAAATAATTATGTTGCACAACGTATTGGAACTTCTGATGGTGAATATGATCTTTTAAGTAAATATGTAATGGTAGAACTTGATCCAAATGCTCCTGAAAATGCATTTCCTGCTGGGTTTGAAGGATATAATTTTAAAAATTATGCTATTTCAGCAACTTCAGCATCATATAGTGGAAGAACACCATTAATTATTTATAAAACAGAATATGCTTCAAATGAAAGACTTAATCGTGTTTATTTGGGTATTTCAGAAAAGGGTTATGATGCAACTGGATTAAAAGGAAGTGGTATTAATCAAAATTTGTTTAATTATATTGGACAAAGTGCTTTTGTAAAATCAAAAGGATTCCATATGGACTCAGGAGCAACTTTAACTACTACTGGTGGAACTCCTACTCCTTTTTATGATGGAACATATGAAATCGGATATTTTGATGTTGGTGCGGGTAAATTCCAATCAGCAGCAGATATAGTTACTGGTGAAATTTATGGTGATAAAAGAAGTAGAAAATTCACTCTGGTTCCTTATGGAGGATTTGATGGTTGGGATGAAAATCGTGGTGGTAGATCATATGGCGATTTATATAGAACTGGTGGTATTTATGATGGTGTTGCTGCTGGCATCACTCCAAAAACAGACTTTATTGCTTGGTCAACTGCAATAGATACTTTCTCAAATCCCGAAGAAGTTACTATTAATTTGTTTACTACTCCCGGTATTAATTGGTCTGATCAAAATATACTTATTACAAATACTATTGATATGATTGAGCAATCACGTGCGGATTCACTTTATGTTATTGATACCCCTAATGTTGATGTTGATTTTTCATTTGGTGATAAAAGATCAGATGTTATTGCAGCAGAAGATATTGTTGATTTACTTAGTAGTGCTGATATTGATTCTTCATACTCAGCAACATATTTTCCTTGGATACAAAAACGTGATAATGAAAATAATGTAAATGTTTGGTTACCACCCACAGGAGAAGTTGTAAAAGCAATGGCATTTACGGATAATGTTAAATTCCCTTGGTTTGCTCCTGCTGGTTTAACTCGTGGAGTTATTGATGCACGTAAATCTAAATATAAAATGTCATTAGATGCTCGTGATATCCTTTATGCAGGTAGAATTAATCCAATGGCTGATTTTGCAGACGTTGGTACTGCAATATTTGGGCAAAAAACTCTTCAAATTAAAGAAAGTGCACTTGATAGAATCAATATTCGTAGATTATTGCTTCAGGTTAAGGTTCTTATTTCTAATATTGCAGTTCGTCTTATATTTGAACAGAATGACCAAACAACTATTGATCAATTCTTAGCAAAAGCAAATCCTGTATTAGATACTATTCGTAGAGAAAGAGGTCTTACAACATTTGAAATAAAAATGGATAGTTCAAATAATACCCCTGAATCAATTGATAGAAAAGAATTATATGGAGAAATATATATACAACCAACTCCAGCATTAGAATATATAGGTATAACATTTACACTTACACCTGCGGGTGCATCATTTGCTGATCTTGGAATATAAAATTTAAAGAAAAGTATTTATATAAAAATATTCATATTGTTTTTATATGAATAATTAAATAATAATTATGATTAAACATAAATAAAATAAAATGGCTAATGAGCTTGTGCGTGGGATTCCGTTTGATTACGAACCTAAGCGTGAAAATAGATTCTTTGCAGAATTTGCAGATGAACTTGGAATTGAAGTTTGGAAAGTACAAACATTTAAAAGACCTTCAATGGTTATAAATTCAGTAGAAATACCTTATATTAATGAAATGAATTATGTTGCAGGAAAGTACCGTTGGGAAACAATGGATATTACATTTATTGATACGATAGGTCCGTCAACATCACAACAATTAATGGAATGGGTTCGTTTACATGCTGAATCTTTAACTGGACGTATGGGATATGCTGCTGCATACAAGAAAAATATATTATTGAAAGCACTTGATCCTACTGGTGTAGAAGTTGAAAAATGGTTTATAGAACAAGCTATGATCACTAATATTAACGCTGGCAATAATGATATGGATTCAGATGCAGTTCAGATGATTACTCTCACAATACAACCGTATAGATGTATACTTAATCTTTAATACTATTGGATTTAAAGGTAGGAATAAAGGATTATTAATTATTTTATTAATAATCCTTTTTTAATTTCTTTATCTCTTTTTCCGGAACATTTTTAATTATTTCCCTTGGATAATTTTTTATATCATAAAATTTATTATAAAATTTATAAGTATTAATATCATAATGTCTACCATAATGAAGTATTTTAGTTTTTAATATTTTGCCTTCTTTTATTCTCCATTTTTTTGCACTAACAATATCTCCTCTTTTATATTTATTCTTTTTTATTTTTTTTAATTTTTTAAATAAATTTGGATAATATATTTTCAAATGATAAATTTGATTATTAGTTGTTTCAATTTCACTAAAATTAGTTTTAAGGATTAATTCCTGTACTGCATGTGTATATTCGTGAATTAAAACTGATTCAAAATATTGTTTTGGTGTTAATAGCAATCCCTTTATTGGGGTTAAATATTTACTTTTTTTTCTTGGATAAAAAAATATTACTTTGTTTTTTATAATTGACAATACAATATGTCTATTTATTATATGATCATGATAAAACGTTTTTCCTCCATCTTTTTTTAATATAATTTTTATCTTATTTAAAGGGGTTAAATCATATTTCAAATATTGGTTTTTTAATACTTTCTGAATAATAATAAACGCTTCTTTTAATTCTTTTTTTAATTTTGGAAATTCTTTAATATTTTCAACTGAGTTAATTGTGAGATTGATCATGATAAAATTAAGTTATGTCGTTAAAAGTTTATTTTCTTCAAGCATTATTTTCACATAATATTCTTTATCCTTTGCTTCATAAATTTTATAAGTATCATCTTTATCTGGTGGTAACCAAATAATATTACATTTTCCTATTTTTATTTTTGTATTTTTTTCAATTATATATTTATATGTTGATAATTGTAATGAACATATTTCTAAATCAGAAGCTTCTATCATACCTAATCTTCCTAATAAATATCTTTCTGATTCTTCTGTAAATTCTCTATGTGTTTTATAATCCCAAATCTGATATTCATCTTCTTTTAAGTTATAAACTAATAAATCAACCATTCCACCAATACCATATTCTTCATCACAAAGAACATATTCTGTTTTAATTGGAATTAGAATATATTTATAATCTAGATATAATTTATCAATATGATTTTTTTGTATAATATATTCATTATATATTGGATCATAGCCTAATTCAGAAAGAACCAGTTGTTTTGGATATGTAAATATTTTATTATTAAATATATATTCACCATAATTATGAACAATAGAACCTTTTAATGTTGCTTTTTTATTTATAAATTTCCAAGCATCAATAACTTCCCATTGTTCCAATCCAAATTCATTTGCTTTTATTTCTGACCAATAATTTTCATCAAATTCTTCAGTATATTTGCTTATTAATTCAGTTACAGAGATCAAACATTTACCATTAACATAGTATTTGTGGGGAATGTCATCAAATTTAACTTTATTAAAGGATGTAAAAAATTTTGAAATTTTATTATTCATTAAACAAAAATAGATTAAAAAATATTAATAATCAAGAAATTTTAATTAATTAGTTATTATGTTTTTTTGTAATATTTGTGAAAAATCAATTTTTTCAAGATCAATAATAATTCCTGATTTATCTGAAGGCAGGTTAGAATAAGGATGTAAATGCTGTAATAATGCTTTGCGTATTACTTCAAGTGCATCAACTAGAACATCACCACGAGCAATAGGATGCCCAGTATTAAATATATTATTTCTATCTTTTTGGTCTAATTGACCGAATTTATATTTTGGATTTCCACTATGTGAAATTAAACCAATACGGTCTGCCATTACTATTGAACTACTTATAGTACTACTTCCCGTTACTTCATATGTTAATCTAACAGATGCGGGATTTTTTTTATTTAAAGATAAAATATTATTAATTTCATGTTTCCCTGCTCTTATTTCAACATCTTTTTCTCTTAATATAAAATCGGTGTTATCTCTACCAATTAATGCGATATCTTCTAATTCTGGGAAAACTCCTTTTGCATCAGGATATGTTGATGGTGCTTTTTCGGGTGCAACTAAACCAATATTTGTGGTTGAAAGTGCGGTATAATATGCATCAAAATTTATTTTATGTAATTGTGAAATGACACTACCCATCCAAAATCTACTTCTTTGAGGATATTTAGTATCCTCAATAAATATTCTGACTATTTCACCTACTTTGGGATATAGATGAAAAAATTTTGGTAACATAGGATATGCCCAAGGAATGTTTTCATTTAAAATTTTACTATCTAAATCAGGAAGTCTTACTTGTATTCTACCACCATCGGTTTCATCATTAATAGATATTACCTGTCCCCAATAAATATTTTTTACTTCTTTTTCAGTATTAATATTTCTTTTATATGGGTCTGATTGTAATATGGTTTTTTTTTCGTACACTATTCGTTTTGTTTTTCCGTTAATACCTCCATTAATTCAACATATTTTCCTTCTAAATTTTCAAGTTTTGCAAGCATGAAATCTATTTGTTTTTGTTTTTCTTCAATAATAATAATTTCATCTAAAATTTCCTTTTTTATTCCATCATGTTGTTGTTTAATATCATTTAAAAATTTTAAAATTTCAATTGGTGTGTTATTTTTATATTCTTCGTTCATATTATTGAATTATCCCGTAACCTTTAATATAAGTTATTGTACTTCCATATACTGTAACTGGTCCCGAATCTGATGACCCTGCTGCTGTTAATGCAATTCCCGGAGGTACTGCGACAGGTATAAATACATCTTCTAATAATGATCTAACAATTTCTTCAATTCTTATACGTTCCATTATTTCATCAGGTGCAATTCCACCAGAAGGTAATGCACCAATCGGAATTCCAGCTTCACCCTTTCTTGCAATAATTCGTGAAGCAATTTTTACTGGTGAAAGTCCGGGTCTTTTTTGAGTTCCGATTAAAATTAAAGGTGTTGGAATATTTGTTGGTATTCCAACATTTTGTAGAGTTAATATTTTATTAAAACCCGCTATTATTGAATTTATGTCAGTATAATTGATTGTCATGGCTTATGTTTTTTAATGTTTAATTTTATGTAAATGATATTAAACTTCTTATTATTGCTAAATACTGATTAATTTTTTCCTTTAGTATTGTTTTAGTAACTGGAATTATTAATGCTATTAATTCTTTTTTTACTAAATTGAATATAAATTCATTTATTGTAGATTTTACCTTATTTGAAAGACATGTAATTAAATTTTGGTTATTTTTAATATCATTAATAGGATTCCCAATATTTGGAATATCATTATTTTTAAAACCACTAAATATTCCTAATAATGCTCTTATTTGTGGTGGTGTTGTTATTGCTCCAACTAAAATAGATACAATTGATTTAATTAATTTTTTAAAAAAACCATCTTTTATTGTTTGATTATCTTGTTGTGCTTGTGTTGGATTTGATGAATTAAAACCACCCATTACTGTGTTTATATAAGCATTTCCAACCGTTGTTGGATCAGTTGAACCTGTAGTTGTTTTAATTAAATTTTGTAAACTATCAAGAGTAAGAATATTTCGTAAAGTGCCACAACCAAGATCAACATTTTGAATACCAGAATTTCTTTTTTTTGCGTTATTTTCAATATCTCTTAATTCTTCATTACTAATATCAATAGTTTGATTATCATTAATAATTTTATCTATTGTATTATTTAATTTTTCTTCTGCTATTGTTTGTTGTAATGTTTTATTTTGATTAATTGTAATTGTTCCAAAAATTCTATCAATAACACTTGCAGTAAATTGTTTTTCATCAATAATATTTAATCCATCTATATAATTATTTACAAAATTTCCAATAGTTTGATTTCCATCTAATGGTTTGATTGTTAATTTATCTAATGTATCATTATAATTTAATGTCATATTATTAAAAGTCACATCAGTTCCAGCATTGAGAATTGAATTATATAATTTATTATCAAAATCATTTGATTTATTATTATATAATAAACTACCAACCTGTGATGCAGGATCAGTTTTTAATTTACCATATAAATCAATATCTTTCATGTTTAATGAATATCCTGCTGATGTAAAATTATTTGATAATAATTGATCTGAATTATATTGAGAAAATTGTTTTTTTAATTCCGTTTTTAATTCCGGTTCAACACCTCGTATAAATCCAGTCATTAATTCGCCAATTAGCGTTTTCAATACTTCACTTCCAACAAGAACAACTAATAAATCAAGAAGATATGGAATAATTTCTTTAGTATTGTTTATAGATGAAATAGAATTAGAATTAAGATCGGGTATATTAACTTTTTCTTTTATTGAATTATATGCACCAATCTGAGTAAAAATATTTTTTTTATCATCTATTAATCCCATGTAAAATATTATTCTTTATTTCCTCTTTTCTCTAATTCTTCTTCTACCATTCTAATTAAATCTTTTCTCTTTTGTGGAGTAACATCTTGATCTTCATCTTTTTCTTTTTTACTTTGTGCCTTATCTCTATCAAAAACTACTTCTTTTAAATATCTTAATAATACAAGTTTTTGATCTTGATTTTTTGCTTCAGCTAAAAGAAGTTTTACAATAGATTCTCCTATTGCTGCAATTTCACCACCTTCTTTAGCATGTTTTTCCCATTTGGTAAATAATCTTGCAATTTTTGCTTTAATGTTGTGAGAATCATTATAGATTTCCTGAAGAAGATCATTTACTGATTTTTCATTAAATTGTAGAAGTCGTCTTGTGGGCCTGGGCATTGTAATAAATTTTAATTCTTTTTGTTATTTATTATAAATACTAATTTTGAAATTTATTTATTGATTTTCTTCATTAAAAAATATTGTTTTTTCTATATAATAAATTTCTTTATATGGTTTCATTGACATTCTGATTTCTTTAGTAGATAATCCGGTTTGTTCTTTTAAGAATAATAAAATTTTATTTTTTGCAAAATTATTAGTTACTTTCTTAGTATATTTTCCATTTTCTGTTTCTTCCAAAAATAAAATATGCCAATTATTTAATACATTAATAATAGCTTCACCAACAATAACTTCATTTTTCTTTAATGATTTATCATCATCAATTTTTAGTCTCATTTTACCTATTACAATTTGAATTAATTCTTCTAATTCATTTTTAGTTTCTTCTTCAATTTGATAGGAATATTCTTTTTTTTGATCAATATCATCTGCATAATCTTCCCAAGGTAAATTAGTTTTTTTCTCATTATAACTTTTTTTACTATGATCCTTATAATAATTTCTTATAATAGTTTGGCAATAAGAAAATGCACGAGCTTTTTTACCAGATTTTGTTATTTTTTCAGGATTGTATTTTATCATATGCTCAACCAAATGAGACATGGCATTTGATTCAACTTCAGTAATATCATAATTTCCTATATGTATTGGATATCTTCGTAGTATAGTTTCAACCATTTTTTTAAATGGTTTTCTTAATATTTCATTGAATATTCTATGTTTTTCTGATATACTTTTGGTATTGATATAATCTATTACTGCTCTTTCTTCATTATCAGAAAAATACATTTTTTTTTCTGGTATTTTTTTCTTTTTTCTTCTTCCCATTTATATGTATAATACAACATATTGTAATTATTTTTTTTCAGATTCAGCAGTTGCTAATTGTAATAAAGACATATCAATTGGTCTATCTGTAAAAAAATTATATTCTTTTTTTGCAGTATCAAACCAGAATTTTCTTTCTTTCATTGACATTGTTTTTGCATATGAATCAAATAAACTACCTTCCCTTATTGCAAGATGCATATATCCAATTTTTGGTATTGTAAATATTTTTGACCCATTATTTAACATTCTTAATAAAAATTCATATTGAAATGTTAATTTAATATTAGATTTATATTTTCCAGCTCCAATAAATTCTTCCTTTTTGAATATGGCACCACAAGTTTTAAAATCAGTATATTCATTTAATGCCCTTGTATTTAAATATCCTACTTCACCATTTTCACCAACAAATTGTCTTGCCCAAACAGTTTCATTTGTTAATTTTAATCGTTGTCTTTTATCATTTACTTCAATAATAATTGGTAGAAATAAATCAATTTCCGGGTATGCTTCAATATATTCTTTTACATTTTTAAAATATGTACTACTATATTCATCATCAAATTCCAAAACAGAAAAATATTCAGTACCAACTTGTTCAACACCTAAATTTACTTGACTTTGAAAGTCGGTTTTTCCTTCATTTTTAATAAAATTTATATTAAGTTTTGTTTCTGTTAAACTTTCTTTAAATTTTATAATTTCCGATTCTATTTTATTAACAAATACTATTAATATTGAAGGTAAATTATCGAGATTTTCTTGTTTTTCTACTGAAGTAATTGCTGCTTTTAATTGCTGTTCTATTTTTTCATTATATTCGTGTATGGGAATTATTACTGTTACATCCATTTCTTTTTTATTTTTTAATTAAAATTATTTTTGTTCTTCTATTGTTGTTTCGGTATTATTTTGAAGGACGGTTGGAGGTTCAACAACAATTGATGGTTCATTTATTTTTATTGTTTTTTCAAATAATTCAATTCTTTCATTTAAAAATTTTTGGTATATTACTTGAAGTTGACTTTCAGCATCTTTTTGATTATATTTTGCTCCAATTTCAGTCATAACATTAAAAACATTATTATCAATAGTGTCATCAAGAAATTTAGTTATTAAATCACCAATTAGAATAGGAATTGCATAAATATCTTGCGTCCAAATACCCGTATTTTCTTTTATCTTTCCTTCATTATCAATAAGATACTCTGGTATAATATCTGGAACTAATGCAATTGGAATAGTTTTACATTTCATACATTCAATTGGAAATGTACCAAAAGATGCTATTCTATCAATCCAAACCCCCGCAAAATTTTCACTTAGTCTATTAGCATAATCAATTCTACGCATTGTTTTTGGTGGTTTTGAATTGGTAAGCATGGTATCAAAAGTAACAAAACTATATTCCGGATATTTTGCATAAAATAATTTCACTACCTTTGCAATCTCATTTGTATTTCTACCTACAATAGAAATTATAAAATTTTTAGGTTTTTTTGATGGGACAAAATAATCTGGAACACCAACATTATATATATTAATATCATAATTTTTTCCAAAATATTCTTTAACAATATCTTTTAAATTATCAGAAGTTGTTATAATCTTATTTATTCCAAATGTAGACCAGTCTGTTCCGGGAATTAAAGCATTTAACATATAATCAATTGATTGTAGAAATCCAACACGAATGCATGGTAAATTTTTAGTCGCTTCCATTACATTTGAAAATATTTCGGGTATAATTAATATGTCTTCAGGTCCTACTGTTAATTTTAATTTTTCCATTGAAATATGTTCAAAATTGGTTAATTCCGGTTCAATCCAATCTGGAATCTCATAGTTGCTAACATCTGTCAAAATTTTAACATTATACCCCATTCTTTTGACCACTGTTGCATGAAAGTATATCTCATATATAGATGCTGCCGGATTAGGTGTTTGTGCTACAGCGAACAAAAATTTAGATTCTTTGCTTCTTATTTTTCTTAAAGCTTCTTTTACCTTTTCCTGTTGTGAAAGTTGTTCTCTTTTTAATGCCTCTTCTTTTTCTTTACTAATATCTGCCATATTAAAGTTTATTTATTTTATTGTTTTAATTTTTCTATATATTCATCACAGAATTGTGCAAGTAATTCTGCTTCTATATCAATATATTGATTTAATTCTTCCATTTTTGTTTTATTTTTTTCAAAGAAAGTTTTTAATTCTTTTATTAAATTTTTCATATTAATATTTAATTTGTTATATCTATATATTCTACATATTGCTGGAAGTACTAATGTATCAATGATATTAAAATTATTAATATTAAAAGTAATATAAACATTATTTTCTTTTAATATTTTAATTGCTTCATTATAATAATTAGATAATATTTTTTTTCTTGATTATTTAATTCATTGGGAACTAAACCCATTTCAATCCAATCTATTTCTCCTACAAAAGCAATTGCATCTTCAAAAGTGAAATTTGATTTTTTCTCCATAATTATTATTTATTTTATTGTTTTAATTTTTCTATATATTCATCACAAAATTGTGTTAATAATTCTGTTTCACCATCAATAGATTGTTGATATTTATCTATTATTCCCTTATTTATTTTAAAAAAGATTGTCAATTTTTTTAATAAATCTTCTATATTAATATCCGTTTTATTAGTTAAAGAATATATTTTTTGTATTGCAGGAAATATTAATATTTGTTTATATTGACTACTATTTTCATTAAGATGTAAATTATATTTTCCTAATAAAAAAAGTGCCTTATTATATAATTCACATAATTTTAACATATCTTTTACTTTAACAAATTTTAAAAATCCTATTTCTCCCCATTTTTCTATTTTATATTTTTCTTTATTAATATTTCCAATATATTTTTCTGTAAATTCAAAAACTAATTTTGCTTCTTCATCAGATGTCATATTTGTTTTATTATTATATAGTATTTTTATATAATTTTTTAAATTAATATATAAGTCTTTAATATTAATGTTTTTATTTTTTGTTTCCCTATATATTCTACTTATTATTGGTATAAATAATGTTTTGAGAATAATATTTTTCTCATTTATTAAATATATTTGGGCAATTTCATAATAATTTGATAATAATTTTTTATCTTTTTCATTTAAATTACCAGAAAGAAGACCCATTTCTTTCCATTTTTTAATTATTAAATTTTTCATTTTTTATTATTATATTAATTCCCCATTTATGATATTTAGTCTATATCTATTATAACCCTCCATATCACTTCCAGTATTTTCTAATTCACCATTAATTATATGAACATCATATTTTTCTCCAAGAATGTTTATTTTTAAATTAATTAAATATATATTATTAATAATAATTGAATTATCATGAGAATATAATTTTAAATTTTCTTTTACATAAAAAATAAAAAAATTCCATTTAATATTATTAAATTTATAAATATTCATTTCAATTTCTTTGCTTGAAGATATAACTTCAACTTCTGACATTATCAAATTTTCCAAAAATAATATTTCAATTTTTTTATTATTCAATATTAAAGTTCCTATTTTCATTTTATTATTTTTCTTCTTTTTTTGGAATTTAGAAATCTCCTTCTGGAAAATCATATTTTATTGGTTCTATATATCCAATTAAATTATCAAAAATAATATTAGGTTTTGTTTCTATAATTTCACCTTTATCATTTTTAATATATGTTTCAACTAAATCAATAATATTATATGCTTCAAAATTTTTAATAATATCATTATTAAATGGTCTGATTATTTTAATTACTTCTTTTCCTTCTGGAACATTATTTAATTTTTCTGGATCGGTAGTAATTAAAATATCTACATAATTCCAAATCTCATTATTCTCTTCAACAAAATGAAAATTCTTTATTCTAGTTGATATTTTACTTAAAAAGAAAAGAGTGGGTGATATGGTAAACCAATTTTCTTTTGATATAATAGAAATTTCAAATTGATCTTTATATTTAAGAAAAAATTTTTCAATATCACGATCCTCATTTCTATACATCATACTTGAATGTCCAAAAATTTCCAAACAATAATCTTCATATAAAAATCTTTTATAAACATCTCGTGCTGGTATTATTTCTGTTTTTGGTTTGAATGCTAAAAAATCTACTGGTGCTTCTCCTGTTTTAGGATTAACCTGATAATCTTTTGGTGATATATTATCTGGAAGGTCTTCATTTAAATATTTTATTGTTTCCACCTTATCCTTCCAATGATATTTATTCCAAAAATCCATTGTATAAGCTTCTGATTCTTCTGGAGCATTATCTTCTCCAAATTCACTCATATAATATGTATCAAACTGTTGCCAAAGAGCTCTTAATACTTCGTTAATATCTATACCGATTCTTTTTTTATTATTCATATTTTTTAAATTTCTAAAATTATATCGCCTTTATTTAGTTTCATTATTTCGGTACAAACATTAGATAACCCATATTCACAATTAGTACCATCAATCCAAACTTCATATTCTTCACCAGTTTCTTCATTTATTTCTGGTAAATCTTTTATCCAATATTTTAATTCTCGAATTGTAATTCCATTTTTATTAATTAAACTTTCCATGTTTTATGTTATTTTTTTTCTTTAATTTTAGGCACAAGTATTAACATATCATTAAGTGTGGTTGTAATAAGATTATTAATTTCGTTAATACCTTCTTTTAAATATAAGGGATCAATACAAACTCTAAAATTATTTCCAGCTTCTTTATTTAATATTTCAATTAATTCTTCTAATCTCATTGTATCTATTTGTAATAATGGAATTTCATCATTTTTTTTATAATCTTCCAATACTATTTTATATTCTTCATTATTTATTTTATAAACAGCAGTAACATTAATTTCAGTCTCAAAAATGTTTTGAATTATTGTAATAGCATTATTTATTTTGTTTCGATAAAAATTATTATCTAATTTTTCTCTTATTTTTTCTACTATTTTTTTAAATTCTTCCTTACCATCAGGCATTTTTATCTAAAAGTTTTATTTGATCTGTTAATTTTACATGCAATTCATCCATTAGTAAACGATGTTTTCTTATTAAATCAGTATCGGTAATATACTTTGGATTAATACATTCTATTCTTGTTTCACTTTCAACTGGAATAAAAATACATTCTGCTTTTATTGATATAGGAGTAATTTTTTTCATAATTTTATCCACATATTCATCAATATCTATAGTTCTTATATTATTTATTGAAATATAAAAAACTAATATTAATGATTTATGTACTTCATCATCATAATAATTAATGGTATCACATTTTGTTGTTCCTGTAGTCATTTTATTTTAAATGAATTAAATCTCAACACTTTAGATTGAGATTTAATTCCCTTGTTTAATTGAATTGTATTATTAATATTAAAAAATTTAATCTTATATATTTATTATACGTAAAATTTTTTCAAATTCTTAAAAATTTAAATATTTATTTTGTTAAGTATTTATATAAAATATAATAAAAATGATAATTTTTTAAAAAAATGGCAGAAAATCAAAAAAAAGAACTCACAGAAAAAGAAATTAATGAAAAAGCACGTAGTGATGCTTTTAGGAGATTTCATGAATCAAAAGGAGAATTAAACCCTTCAAAAGAAAATTTTGCAACTGCTGCTACTGTTGCACCACGTATGAATTTTAATCCTGATGAATATCAAAATGCTATGTCAAAAGAAACCGATCCTGATTTAATGATTGGTTTTGATATTATTCCATTACCTTCAAAGGGAATTTTTTATCCAAATATTATTTCAGAAGTAACTGTTGAATATTTAATTGCTAAAGACGAAGATTTACTTACAACTCCAGCATTACTTGAAAATGGAACAGTGTTAGATACTTTATTAAAAAGAAAAATTAAAACAAAAGGAATTGATGTTGAAAGTATGCTAGTTGGTGATAAAAATGCAGTATTATTATTTTTAAGGGCATCTTCATATGGACATAAATATAAAGTTACTGTAACTAATCCTTATACTGGAATTCCTTTTGAAACTGAAGTTGATCTTAAAAAACTAAAATATAAAGAAATAAATATATCTCCAGATGAAAATGGTTGGTTTAATGTTGAAATTCCTATGAGAAAAAAATTAGTTAAATTTAAACTTTTAAATCATAAAGAAGAAAGATTAATAACTAAAAATGCTGAATCAATCCAACAATCATATCAAACTAATTTTGCTGAAACTGGAACATTGAGATTAAAAAGTTCTATTATGCAAATTAATGATCGTAAAGATAGAGATTATATTCATCGTTTTGTTGATGCAATGCCAGCATTGGATTCTCTTACAATTAGAAGAAAATATAATGAAGTTAAACCAGATGTTGATCTTAATTATGAATTTATTACTCCTGATGGAAAACTTTTTACCGCACCAATTTTAATGGGTATAGATTTTTTTTTCCCAAGTCTTTAGCAGGTGAATATAGAAAAATGGTAAGAGAAGAAATATATCTTCTTACCAAACATGGTGGATTTTCAGCAGAATATATTGAAAATATTCCTGTTCATGATAGAAGATACTACCTTAGTTTATTAAAAAAAGAAGCAGATTTTATTAAATCAGAACAAGAAAAAATCACTAAAAAAGTAAATATCGTGTCAGGAAGAGGAAAAAGATTTAGGTGAAAAATATAATTTTTTCGTATTTATATAAAACCTATTTAAAATGGCAAAAAGAAAAGATAAATATCAAGCAGAAAGTAATAAAATTGAAAGGGATTCACGCAATAATCTTGCCGATATATTAGATTTAGATATAAAAAGAACTAAAGAACTTTCACAACAACTAGAATATTTAGAAAAACAAAATATTACTGAAACTATAATAAGAGAAGAAAGAATAAAAGGAAGAAAACTAACTACAGATGAATATGATACCATTTTAAAAATAACTAAAGAACAACAGAAAAAAATGGATGTTCTTATTAAAGAAAATAAATTACAAGATGAATATAATTTATCTTTAACTAAAAATTTAGGTATTTTAACAAGTCATATTCAAGAATATTGGAAGGGTTTAATGGCATCTGATAAATCAATGAAAGAAATGATTCTTGATTTTGGTTTAACAGGAAAAAGAGCAGATGATGTTAGAACTGCTATTGAAGGTTCTGCGGTACAGGCAGCAAGATTAGGGGCATCTACAGAAGATTTAACAAAATTATATTCTACTTATGTTGAACAAACTGGTCGTGTTGTTGCAATGAATGATGAACAATTAGTTGCATTAACAAATATAGCAAAAGGAACCGGACTTTCTATTGAACAGGCGGGTGAATTGGCAGGTAAATTTGAAATGGCAGGTAAAGATGCGGTTCAAGCTTCAAAAAATGTTCAGGGTATTCTTGATGTTAGTGAAAGAATGGGAGTTAATGCTACTAAAGTATTGAAAGTAATCAGTGAAAATTATAAAAAATTACAAACATATACTTTTAGAAAAGGTGTTGAAGGAATGGGTAGTTTAGCATCATATGCTGAAAAATTTAAAATTGATATAACAACAGGATTGGCAAGTGCTGAGAAAGCACGTACTCTTGATTCTGTTATTGAAATGGGTGCGAAATTACAAGTACTCGGTGGTGAATTTGCAAAACTTGCCGATCCTTTGCAAATGTTTTATGAAGGACGTAATGATTTAGAGGCATATAATAAAAGAATTTCTGAAATGACAAAGGGAATGACTGCTTTAGTTAAAACCGCAAGTGGTTTTGAATATCAAGTAGCTTCACCAATGGCACGTGATATGTTAAAACAAGCAGGAGATGCACTTGGATTTAATCTTGAACAAATGACTGATATGTCCCTTCAACAACAAAAATTAAATGATATTCAAAAAGCAATGGTTGGTACTGGTTATAATAAAGAACAAAGAGAATTAATTCAGGGAATGGCACAATTAAATTCTGATACTGGTAAATTCTTTGTTACAATCGGAACTAAAAAAAGAGATTTAAAATCTTTAACTGCGGATGAATTAGGTTTATTAGTTAAAGAAAAAACAACATTACAAGAAAGAGCAAAAGCAGCACAAACGTTTGATCAACAATTTGAATATTTTATACTCGAACTTAAAGCAGTTGGATTACCATTATTAAGAGGAATTAATGATCTTTTAACTAAATATATTAAACCAGCAATGGATGGTATTGCTGGAATGTTTTCACATTTACCCGAATGGTCAAAAACATTTATGAAATCAGCAGGATTTTTTGCAGGGATTGGTGCATTATTATTAGGAATACCAAGAGTTCTTGATCTTGGTCTTAGTTTAATTAAAGGACTTATATCTATTCCTAAAGGAATAATAGGTATGATTGGTAAAGGTGGTGTTGGTGAAGTAGCTGGAGGTGCTGGTAAAAGTGGATTTGGTGCTGCTGCTGGTATTGCTGCTGTTGGTGTTGCTGCTGCTGGTATTGGTGTTGGTATTAATTTAGCAACAAAAGGAATTTCTGCCTTGGCAGATGCTTTTTCTAAATTAGACCCAAAACAAATAAGTGCACTTAATTGGTCATTAGTAATAATGGGAGGAACTATGATTGGAATTTTAGTTCCTGCTGTTATTGCTCTTGGTTCTGCCAGTGAATTGGTTTCTCTTGGTTTATTAGCATTTGGTGCAGCCGCAGTAGGTGTTGGTTTTGCAATTAATTTAGCAACAAAAGGAGTTGGAGCAATGGCAGAAGGATTTGCGGACTTATTAAAAAATGCATCACCACTTGATGTTTTAGCATTATCTGGTGGAATGACTGCACTTGCAGGTGCTTCCGCATTATTCGCCAATCCTTTAACTATTCTTGGATTGGGTGCAATGGCACTTGCTATTGGTAAAATATCATCATATGGTGCTGGTATGGAACAAGTTGGAAATGCATTTGAAAAAATAGGAGTAGTACTTTCAGGTACAAAAGGACAATTTGGTGAAATTGAAGAATCTCTTAAAGCAATTTCTACTATAGATTTTTCAAATATTAATGGATTATCTGAATTAACACAATTATTAAAACAACCAATTAAAGTTGAATTTGCAGATAAAAATGTTGGTTTTGTTGCTAATATTGATCTTGATATTGATGGTACTAAATTAGAACATAAATTAAATCTTGCTCGTAAAGTTGAAATTAAACAAATAGATTATCAAACGGCAAAATCTGCACCAAGAATGGTATAATAATTATTTCAAATATTTTTTAATTAATATTTCTTTTTCTTTCATTTCTCTTATTGATAATGATCCGTCTGATTTAACCATTAATTTTAATTCACTTTCTCGTATTGTCAAAATTTTGTCAATATGATTATCTTCTATTGTCAAATTTTTGTCAATATAACCTTCCTGATTATCAGGTACTTCTGGAATATTACTATTTAGCATTGTCAAAATTTTGACATTATGTATCTGTTTTGTCAAATTTTTGACAATATTTTGCATAAATTTACTTCTACCATCTTCTTTTAAGGTATTAATAGGTTTATCTGATAAATATGATACTCCATCAATATTAACTGAATCAATAATACTACCCTCAATATACCGATAGACCTTTCTCAAAGTAATTTTATATTTTTTGGAATAATTTTTCAAAGAAAGTAAATCTTTAATTTGATATAACTTGCTCATTTTTAAAATTTTACTTATATTTGTAATAGTTAATTATATTATTTTTATACGTAAAATATTAAAGGAAGGTTACAATAATTAATTAAAAAATATTTTATTAAAAACTTGACATTATAAAATATTAATTGTAATTTTGCTTAAAATAAGCACAAGCTATATTTGATAAAATTTACTAATAACTTAAAAAATAGTATTTTGAATTAAAAAAGCATACTTGGAAATTCTTATTTTTATAAAATTTTACTGTAAAGGCATGTTGTATACTTTTTTTATCCCTTTAATTTTTTAATAAAAAATTTAACTAACATTTCTATTTAAATTTTCAAATTACATTTTTTTTAAAATACTATACCCAATTAAAAATTTTATGATGATAATTTAATCATTTTTGCAATGGCATAGTTTTCCTCAATATAAAAATAACATTAATAAATCATAATGTCAAGTATTTATTAAAAAATAGTATAAAATGACAAACTCAAGGTTAGAAAATAGTTCGATAAAAATAAGAACGGCATTAGAAACACGTAATCTTTATACTCCTGATAATCCATATCAATTAAATAACCCAAAAATTGTTAATACTATTAATACTTTAGTAAATGTTATTCAACCGTTTGGGGCATTTGATTTAACTAATACAATTGTTGGTAGAATGGTAGGTCCTAATACTCCTTTAGCACAAATTGGGATTAAAATGCTTGCAAAACAGTTTGCACAAACAGCAGCATCATTAGGTAGTGCGGATTATCTTCCCTCAATTAACTTTCAAAATTTATTTGATGGTGATCCTTCAACTAAATTTATAATGAGAAAAATTGATTTTAAAATTACAGAAAGAGGTAGTCAATCAAATGTAGCTAGAATATTAGACAATCTTACTGGTTATTATCCTTTAATTAATCCATTTAAAACTAATCCAACTGTTGGAGATTATATTAGAAATTCAGGAAAAGGTCAATTACAAAATTTATATCAAAATATTAATAGAAATCCATATAAATTAAATACAAGTGATTTTATAAATGCTTCTCAATCAAAGGGATTTAAATTAGAAAGAGGTTCTATTCCAGAATTTAATCAATATAATGGTGTTGGTGGAAATTTTATGAGTGGATATAATAGAATATTTTTTACTGGAATTGATGATAATTTTTATCCTTTTAATCAATATCATGCAGGTTTGGGAATTACTCTTGCCAATTCTAATTATAAAACTTCATTAATTTCATTTTTAGATGATAGTACAATAAATAAACTTGGAATAAATCAATATGGTGCCACACAAAGTTTTATTGATAATTTAGGTAAAACATCATTAAAAAATGATTCTCATGATGAATTGGAATATTATTTTGGTACAAAAGATTATGGTTTAGATGATAGTTCTAATAATCAACTTGTATGGGGTAGG
>Ga0209777_10001695_pt1 | contig 31085 bp, 23 predicted proteins | sample FrelakmetHBP12HB_FD_187147 | JGI IMG/M metagenome (GOLD analysis project Ga0209777, IMG submission 187147) | Freshwater lake sediment microbial communities from the University of Notre Dame, USA, for methane emissions studies -HBP12 HB (SPAdes)... | ecosystem: Environmental > Aquatic >... | reverse complement strand
CTGATCGGGCAAAGAAAGCATTATCTCAAGCTCTTTCAATTGAAATTAAGCCTTCAAGTTTACAAGTTATTGCAAAGCATCCTGCTTTTGTCCCTTTGGTTTTAGGGCAACGTTCCGGACAAATGAAATGGTTGATGAATGCTCGCCAACCTATCCCAATCATTACTGAAGAAGGTAAGCTAATTTTTCGTAGTGCAACGGCTAAATCTATGCGGGATGGGAAATGGATGCATCCTGGAAGGCCCCCTTCAACCTTTGTTGAAAAAGCTAAAGAGGAATCCAGAACGTTTTTGAAGGAAAAATTCAAAGAAGAGATAAAGAAACAGATGAAACGCTCTAGAAAGAGAAAAAGAAGGTAATTTTGCCTCAACGATTAGGTGATGTGCGGGTTTTTGGTTTAGTAGCTGGTACACATGTCCTTGAGGACATAAGTAGGGATGTCCCTTGTGGGGTAACGGTTACTATACCTGGGGAATTAGCCGTAAGGTCTAAAGACCTTTGGAGGGCTATTTCTCAACGTTGCATTTTTCAGCTACCTTCAGCGGCTCCACCCCCGCAATTTTCAACAAGTCCTGAAAGAGAACAACTAGAGGCACAAGTCAAAGAGCTTTCAACTCAAGTAAAGGCTTTGGCAGATGAGAATCGATCCTTGCGAGAATCTTTACAAAATAGTAATCAAAACTACTCTCAAAAATTAGATACAATTCTCTCCGCTTTGCAAAACAGGGCGGTATTTGTTGATCGGGGGTTTACTCCTTCCCCTGAAGTAGAAATTAAAGCCCCTTTGTTTATTCCTTCAAAGATTATACCAGAAGATGTAACTGTTCGTATTGATGTTCAAGGGGAAGTTATTCAATCAGACGCCATTAGCGTTGCGGAACGAGTCCGTAAACTGAGATCTCAGAAATAAATGTAAATTGATAAACCATGCTTATCCGATCGGTTGGCATAAAGCCTTCCTATCGGATTCTTTGTAAGTCTTATGCTTTACGCTGCTTACTTCCTGTTTCAACGATTCACGGATAACAGAATCCCATGATCCTGCCCCCGGAGGAATCTCCACAGGCTTTGAAAGAATTAAATTCTTCCAGTTCCCCTGGCATTCAGGGTACTTTGCTAAATTCTTGGCTGCATTATGATCCCTATTATGTACTTTGTGGCAATTAGGGCACTCCCAAGTCCTAATATTTAAACTTAAAGGACCTACCCTAAAACCACATTCAGAACATATCTGACTAGAAGGAAACCATGCATCAGCTATTATTAACTTAGATCCATACCACTCTGTCTTATAGGTTAGTTGTCTTCGAAACTCTCCCCATCCTAAATCAGAAATAGAACCCGCTAGTTTGTGGTTTCTTATCAGATTTTTAACCTTAAGATCTTCTATCACAATAACTGGTTTGGTTTTCGCCAGTTTTGTTGTAATCCTATGAAGGAAATCTTTTCTCTGATTAGCTACTTTGGCATGAATCTTAGCTACTTTTTTGTTTGCTTTATATCGATTGTTTGATCCTTTCTTCTTCTTTGAAGCATTCCTCTGTGTCCTCTTTAGTTTCCGTAAAGCTTTCTTTAGAGGTCTAGGAGAATGAATCTCCGTTCCATCTGAAAGAGTTGCGAAGGTCTTAATCCCTAAATCAATCCCACACACCTCTGAGCCCTCAATAGGTTTAGGCTCTTCAATTTCTTGTTCAAAAAGAATTGAAGCAAACCATCTATCCGCCGTCCTTGAAATTGAAACTGATGTAATTTTTCCTTTGATCTTAGATACTAAGGAATCTGTAACTTTGTCTTTTTCATTTAGAGGCTCTTTAGTTCTAACGGTCCCTAAAATAGGGAGTTGAATTGAATGAGGGGAAACCCTAAATATCCCATAAAGTCGAAAAGAATCTTGAGATCCATGTTTGGATTTGAACTGAGGGAGTCCAACTCCTTCGTTTTTACGAGTAAAGAAGTTATGAAAAGCTCTATCTAAATCTCTGAAAGCTTCTTGGTGTACTCTAGCTGAAATATCTTTCCACCAATGCAACTCAGGGCTTTTCTTTAATTTCACAAAAAGCTTATTAGCTTCTTGAGCGTTAGAATATTTCGAAGTTGTCTTGTAGAGATCATTCCTTCTAGCGAGATCCCAATTCCAAGCAAACCTTTTAGCTCCAGCATGTTGATAAAGTAGAGCCCTTACCTTATTGTTTGGATCTAACTCTATCTTTATGGATCTTGAAACTTCCATTCTAAATTCAATGAGATAATAAAACTTTAAACCCTTTCGTCAACCAATTAGATGGGGGTGGAATAAACTTTTATTGCTTTCTTTATAGGGAAGGAGATATTTTTCAATGCATCCCAAACAAGCTAGTTTATTAAATCATGCGGCGGAAGTTGTGGAGAAGTTTGCTGCTAAAAAGAAAGAATCTGAGAAAAAGCAAGGTCTCGGACAGGCTTATCTGTGGAAATATACTGACCCTGACGGCAATATCTTTTATCTTGATGAGAAGAAAATTAGTATTAAATCTCCTTTTTCCGGTAAGACCTTTACTTCTAAGCCCGTAAAGCATACCCCAATGCAGGTTGGCAAGGAAATGAAGGAAGATGCCAAGGCTGAAGCGGCTCCCCCAGCCTCTAAACAAGCCGTTTGGAAGGTTTAGATTTTCCTTACGATTAGGGTGTAGGTAATGATCAAGCGGATTTCTTTGATCCGCTTGAAAGCAATTTGCTTGGTAAGGCTATTATGCTGTCAAAGACTCCTATAGACCTAAAATTAGTCAAGCAAGAAAACATTGATAAAGAAATCTTGCGATTAGGCATAATTGCTGAGCTTGACGCCGTAAGTTTGTATGAGCAGATGGCAGCTCTTACTCAAAATGAACAAGTAAGAGAAGTATTGCTTGATGTTGCTAAGGAAGAGAAAACCCACATTGGAGAATTTCAAGCGTTATTGCTCAGACTTGATCCAGAGTATGCTCCGGAGTTAGTTGCAGGAAAAAAAGAAGTTATGGGGAAAGAGGCTTCAATGAATCCAAGAAAAGCATTTGAACAAGTCCTTGCAAAGCAAGCCGCTGAATGTCCAGATTGTAATAGGCGTGTAGCTGTTGAACGAAAACAAATTGTGATAAATTGGAATGATCCCAAAAGCATTAAAAAAGCTGAACGTGCAAAAACAGTGTTAGAAAATTCAGGTTATAGTCTTGTGCAAACAGAGGGGGGCTTCTCTACTTCGATTTTAATTTATGAACGGTAAAAGATTGAAGAAGGTAATTGTTATGAATCCACGTAAAGCATTTGAACATGCCATAGCTGATCAAAAGTTATTATCCCGTTTTGAAGAAGGTAAGCCTGCTGATCCCACTGAGAATATGAGTCCAGAAGATGCTAAAAAGTGGTGGGAAGAACACGAGAAGAATAAAGATAACTTCAAAACAGCGGCAACGTATCCTACCTTACGTCTTGTGGCTTCTAAAGATTGCAAATTAATTGATCGGCTTGTATCTCAACGGACGGATGTGGATTGGATAACCGATCCACGGGATTCAAAATATAAAGAAGAGTCTCAAAAAGAGGGCTTTTTGGAGTACATGCTTCCCCGAGTCAAAGAGAATTTTGATGAAGTGAATGATTTAATTCGTGAAGCTGCTAATCGTGTTATTCGTCGTTTAGTTGCTTTTGAAAAAGGCGGGCTACCTGAGTTTGAAGAACTCGGATATGGCGTAACAGTTGGGAAAATCCATTCTTTGTTTAATGCCCCGGATTGGGCTGATTATACTTTCAAACAAGAAGTTGCTATTTCAGACAAGGTGTTTGGCGGAACAACTAATTTAGATTTAACCTGGGGATTTCGTGGTTATATCAATATGTCAGATAAGACTCAGTGGACGACCTATAGTTCTGATTCGCCAAATGATGGGCATCTTACGTTTGCTATGATGATGCTCATTATCAAAGATCATCAACATAAGAATGGATGGCCCAGCTTTGTAGCTTGGCGGAAACAAAAGATGGCTGAAAAAGGTCTTTAGTTTGGTGTAGTGTAGATATAGATGGAGATTCGAAAATGGAAACTAAATCAAAATATAAGCCCGCTTGTGCTATAGATCCGGGGACAATGAATCTTGTTGCTGCTCGTCAGCTAAGCGATGGGAAAAGCATTGAAACTAAGCGTATTCGGGATGCTTTTATTGACTTGGATATTGAAGCTAAAAAGACGCTTAAATTATCCAAAGTCGATTATGTGGAAAAAGGGGATAATTTAATTGTTCTTGGGGACTCTGCTTTGAGTATGGCGAGTCTTTTCAAACGGGAGATTCGTCGCCCTTTGAGTCATGGCATTATTTCAGCGGCGGAATTCGAAGCACAACAAATTTTGAGTCTCTTGATCAAGAACGTACTTGGGGAGCCTGTTGTTCCAAACGAGCATTGCTTTTATAGTGTCCCCGCTGCTCCTGTAGATGACCCAAATCAAGACGTTATTTATCATACTCAAGTTTTTTATAAGATCTTGTCAGAACTTGGGTATACCCCCCATGCCATGAACGAGGCAATGGCTATTATTTATTCCCAATGTGCAGAAGAGAACTTTTCAGGGCTCAGTATGTCACTGGGAGCTGGAATGGAAAATATTGCCCTTTCTTTCCAAACAATGATGGGTATGTCCTTTTCGTTGAGTCGGGTATCGGGCGATTGGGTAGATGCCCAAGCTGCTAAAGCAACGGGCTCTACGGCTTCTAGGATGTGCCTAATCAAAGAGAAGGGGGTAACCCTTGCCAGTCCTAAAAATCGGGATGAAGAGGCTCTAGCGTTGTATATTAGGGCTTTGATCAAGTATTGTCTTGAAAACATTTCTGTTCAATTTAAGAAAGTTCAAGCTACCCTAGATCTTCCCGTTCCCGTGCCTTTCATAGTCTCAGGCGGAACTAGTCTGGCTGGTGGCTTTATGGAAATCTTTAAAGATGAGTTTGAAGCCATTCGGAAGAGGGGTTTTCCAATTCAAATCAGCGAAATTCGTGCTGCTAAAGATCCCATGACAGCGGTTGCTGAAGGGTTGCTTGTATTAGCTATGGAAGAGTCAGTGGGTTAAGCCCATGCGTCCATACAGAAAATGCGGTTCAATGGATCGACAACCTAGTGGACATTGCCGTCCATGTAGCAAGGCGCGTAAAAAGAAGTTAACCCCTGTTTTGGCTAATAAACCTTGTGTAAAGTGTGGGGCTACGAAACGCGATAAACGCGGAGAATGTAGACCTTGTTCTAGAAAGAGATTAATAGAGAGACGGGCATCGGGAGCTGTTAAAGTGCGGAATACCCCATGTAAAGTGTGTGGTAAGACAGATCGTGATAAAAATGGAAATTGTGCCCCTTGTGGTAAGATTAGGGGTCGTGAATGGGCACGTGCTCATAAAGATGTCGTAAATCCAAAGAATCGGCTTAAAAAGTATAAGCTGACTCAAGAACAGTTAGATCAAATGTTTTTGGATCAAAAAGGATTATGCCCTATTTGCCAAAAGCCTTTACTTAAAAAGTATCATATAGATCACGATCATGCTCACAACGTTGTGAGAGGTTTATTATGTTTTAATTGTAATGCTGGTTTAGGACAGTTCAAAGAGAACTCTGATATTTTATTACGAGCATCAGAATACATAAAATTTTATAAAGCTCTTTTAAAGAAATAGTCTTTGATGTATTATTATTTAATTCAGGCTTTGAAAAGACGATTAATCTTAGAACTTAAAGACTCTTTTGCAAATCATCCCATCTATGAGAAAATTGTTGACCATATCCAGAATCGTTTTACTTTTACTGAAAGACCTCAGTACGGAATTGTTGTTAAAGGTTCCAACGCAAATAAGCTAGTTTTTTCTGCTGATAGTTTCTTGGGCTCTATTATGAGCCATGTAATGTTAGCTTATGTGGGGGCTCCAGCTTATCCCTTAGAGTGGGTTAGAGAGGATGCCGGTTGTCTAAATGCTAATAATGGAATAATGCCAACCCCTCCTGGAGTTTATTATATTGAGATTTTATCAGTTCCTAGTACTATACAAGAGGAAGGAACTTTTATCATTGATCCTCTAATCACGGTTAATGATGAAGCCGTTCTTAAGTTTGTATCAGGAGTTGAAGATGAAGCTCAGCTTCAACAACATCCCGTTCAAGGGACATTGCGTTTGTGGGAAAATCGAAGGTTCTTGTTAATTGAAGGGACTCATTATCAGATAGATAGTACAGGAGCAATTAAACTTCTAACTAGGGCTACGCCTGGATCTGTACTAACAGCGGATTATCGTTATTCTGTTCAGTCAGTAGGTCCCATCAAGTTTCAATGGAACAAAGCTGATTTTAGTACTTTGCCGGGGGTGGTTCTTGCTTTTGGTAAAAGACCCCGTGTGGGGGATAAAGTTGCTGTAGTTGTTTATGAAGACCGGGTGGAAACAGCTAAAGCTTATGGCGGTAAATTTGAAGTCTCCTTTGATTTGGATGCTATTTCTCGTGACGCTGATCAAATGGAAGAGATAGCGGATCTTATAATCATGTATCTTTGGGGACAGAAACGTAGTGCTTTATCTTCAGAAGGGATAGAGATTACGGATATTTCTATGGGTGGGGAAGCTGAAGAAATTTATGATGAAACGGCTGATGACTATTTTTATGATGCTTCTCTTTCAATTCAAATACAAGCAGATTGGGAACTTCATATTCCGTTGCCTTTAACTATTTCTAGAGTAACGGCAACAACAGAGGCTATGGATAAAACAGCTGGTCCCGTTGATCCTATTCATGGGACTACAATTATTGGAGACGTAAGAAATAAGTTATTCTTTACAACGTTTCCTGTTATTGCTGGACGTAATAATAATTATGAGAGAATTCTTTAGGGGTTGGTGTAAAGGGGAAAAATGCGTTGTCATAAATTATTTTTGGAACCTATTGAAACTTCAGTTGGTGACCCATTAATAGACACAAGTTCAGCGGGAGTGCATAGAAGTCCAGAAACTTTATTCCGGGATGCAATTGAAAGGGCATTGGGGTGGAATTCAGAAGATAAGTTGCGGGATCTTGTGTTTAGATACACTAAGGTAAAAATATCTTTGGGGGAGGCTAACCGGTTCAGTCAAGAGGTAGCAGATATTGTAATACAGGCTCTTAGAGGTGAGATCTAAAAATAAAATGGAGATGGAAAATTGCCAAAATATTCGTTTGAATGCCCAGCTTGTAATATTAGATTTGAAAGAAGTTTAAAAGTTGGGGAGTATCTAACTCATGAATGCCCAGAGTGTCATGATCCAGCTCCTTTAGTAATTTCTGATTTTGGATTTGCTTTTTCAGAAGGAAAAGGGGCTCCAGCTAATACAGGAATACATGATCAGGACTACCCAACGGCTGATAAAGCGGTAGGGCGTAGTGCTGAAAAGCGTTGGACTCATATAAAAGCCCGTAATGAAGTAAAAGAAGCCGTTCGAAAAGGGGGCAATTCTCCAGCCATTATTAGGCATGAAGGGCAAGATTTCATTGATTATGAAGCTATGAGCGATAGAGGTAGAGAAGCTAGAAGGAAGCTTACAAAAGAAGCTGTTCGCCTCTCTAGTAAGAAAAACGGTTAAAGTTTTATTTTATTGTCCTTTATTGACGATGGCTCATTACGATGAGACCTCTCTGAGACTCAAATTTAGATTAGAACCAAATTTTAGGGCTTAGTCCCAAATTAGATCCAAATCCAGATTAAAAAATCTTAATCTCGATTGCTCATTACGATGAGACAGTCTCGATAGGAGATCTAATTTTATGGGACCTTTTGTTAGCTATGCTCCTCCAGGCGTTTACACCCAAACTCTAACTAATACTAACGCCACAAATTTAGTTGCTGGTCTCAGAATTCCAGCTTTAATTGGGGTAGGACAAGAAGAATTAGAACAAGACGATTTTGAACTTGTTCGGGGTTCATCCGCAACCGTTGATCAGCAAATTGTCAACGAAGATATTGCGGAAAGCTGGATAGTTGATTCTACCAACCCAAGTAATCCCATTGTTGGTGCTCAAGATGGCACTCTAACAACTTTTCGAGTTAGAAATTATCCGATCGTAGATGGTGAAGGGTTTGGTCGGGTTACTAATGACACCCGTAAAGTTACGGTAACGGTGAATAGTTCCCCTGTAGCTTTAGGCCAAGTCCGAGGCCAAAAAGGTTGGATTACTCTTCAAATCCCAACTCAGCCTACGGATTCCGTCAGGGTTACGTACTTTTTCCATCGTGGTGACACGGCTTTTACGGATGATGTCTCTCAACAAGTTACTACCACAAATGCCACATTAATCTCTCCTGGGTATGCTCCTTTTGCTATTACCACGGGATCTAATGATCAGTTTGTTATCAACGTCAACGGTATTGTAGCTACTGTTACGTTGCCTCAAGGTTCTTTAACTGCGGCATCAGTAGTTTCTGTAATTAATGCAGCGTTAGTCCCAAATCTTCTAACGTCAGTTTCTACGGATGGCCAAGGATTAGATCACGTTCAGTTTACAACTCCTGTTGGGCTTATAATTGGGAGCGGAACGGCTAATGGTCCCTTGGGATTTACATCTGGTGCTGCTACTAATCGTACCAATGCTTTCCGTGTTTTTAACCGTCCCATTGTGGATGGGACGGGCGGTGGGATTACAACTACGGATCCGTCTAAAGTAGTTGCGAAAGTCAACGGTACTCAAGTTTTAGTCTCAGCCGTGGATGGTGCTAATGGCATTGTGACTTTGCCTTTCGCTCCTGCTCCTGGTTCTACGGTTGTCTTGAATTATTGGGCTAATACCTGGCAAGATACGTTCGATCAATTACCCAATAGTTTGGTAACTACGGTATTACGTTGCGGTATTTCTCCAGGACGTAATGATTACATCCAAGGCACGGATTTTGTAGTCAGCAATCCAAGTGCGGATACGAGTGTTATTAACTGGGGTTCTAGTTTTCAAGTAGTTGCTGGAACAACTTCTCCTGGTGCTACCCCCTTTGATGGATCAACGGGTTCTGGTGGTCAGGTTGTTGGCACCCTAATAGATGATCAGATGTTCTTGGGATTATGCACTAGGGTAACGGATACCAGCACAATCCCCGCTACGGTATCAACTACGGATTTCTTGCTCCCTGAAGTTCCTACAATGGGGAATGGACGTAGCACTCCATTAGGTCTCGCTACTTTTAATTCCGTGGCTAATAGCCGTCAGGATCTTATCACAAATCGACCTGACCTTGTTCGAGTTTATACGGGTCGTACTTTGAAAGACGCTCTAAACAGAGCGGCCGTATCAGTTACGGTTGTGGATGGGGTAAATCGTAGAATCGTTTTGAAAACTCCTCAACCGCCTGATTATAATGCTTATGCAACTTTTTACTACAGCCGTCTTGTAGATGATACATACATTTTTACCAATCAAGTTGCTGGTCCGGTTGGAATGGGTCAGTACACAGTTTTCTCAACTTTGTTGAACAAAAACCTGCTAGAGGTAAAATTTGGGACCAAGGCTGGATTAAGCCAAATTGTACAATGGCCTCGTGGTGTGGAACAGATTCCTGATGCGTTCCACACGGGGTCAGGCACTCCAGTATCGGAAGTTGTAACGGTAACCTTTGGTAATACTACAGCTAGCAATGCTGCTTATACAATCAAAGGTGCTTCCCCGTATTCTTTCTACTCTCCGTTTTCAGCAACATGGACTACTTTGGTTAACGGAGCAAGTCCAGCTTCTAACTTGGCTTCAGCAGCCCCAGCGGTTTTGGTAGGGGCACACGTTGTTCTTGATGGTGCAGGGAAAATTAATATCCCTGTTGTTCCTGCCAACAACTTGAATCTTACAATTGATGGGGTTACATTTGCAACTATTCCGATTACGGCTGGGTCTGGTGCCGGGGCTCGTACCCCAACTCAAATCGTAACAGATATCAACGCAGTTGTTGGTGTTGGTAAAGCAAGTTATAAGCAAATAGGGTCAGGGGATGTCTTCTTTATTATTCGAGGTGTAGCCCCCGCTACTATTGACGATATAACAAATGTTACGGTCAATCAAGGTACGATCGAAAATACTTTAGGTTTCACTACGTTCCAGAGCGTAAATGGCACGTTGGGAGCTATCAACAAAGCCGCTACAATGTTGGGGTCTATAGCGGGTCCTTTCAATATTACGGCGGGTTTGAATGATGCTTTTAGTCTTCGAGTCAATGGCGTAGATTATAGTGTCACTTTGCCTAACGGGGCATCAGTAGCAGCAGCAGCAGTGGTAGGCGCTATCAATGGGGTCGTTGCGGGTGTTGCATCTGCGGCTGTTGCTGGGGTGAATACAGGTAAGATTCGTTTGACAAGTCCTACAAATGATTCTGGATCCGCTATTTTGATTAATACAGGTTCGGCAAATGCTGTCCTTGGATTTACTCAAAATCAGTTCGCTAGTCAGACTCTTGTAACTGCTCAAGAAGTTGTTGATGCTCTCATGGCTACAGTGGGATTTGCATCCGGTGCCGTGGCTTACACAGATGCTTTAGGTGGCAATACATATATAACCATTGAGTCTCTAACGACTGGAGCAGCAACTTCTAGCATTGGATTTGTGAATGCTGCTAACTCAGCATTCAATCCTACTTGTGGTACTGGAATCACTCCCGGTACAGATGGTGATGTAGGGGAAGATGCTCAAAACAATTACGTAGTAACCTCAACTGCTCCGACTGGTTCAAGTGGAACTGGGATACCTGGACAGACCTATACGGATGCCCGTACAGGCCTACGCTTTACGGTATTGCCTTCGAGCACTGGTACCTATGACCCAACTGGGCATTTCACTTTGGAAGTTTCTCCTACTTTCCATGTAAGTCCATCCGTCCCTCGTTATTCTGTTGGGGGTTTGGAACTGTTGGTTACAAATACCGTAGGTGTGGGTGTCAATGACACATCGAATCTGACTACCTATAATCCAAGTGGTGTGGAACCTGCTGTTGGGGATTTCTATTTCCTTAGCTATCGTTATTTGAAGCAAGATTTCAGCCCCCAGTTGTACCAACAGCTCAAGACGATTGAAGCTAGCTTTGGTACTACTTCGGCTGAAAATAGGGTTACTCTAGCGGCTTATTTGTCAATATTGAATGGAGCTGTCTTGGTTATTATCAAACAGGTACTTAAAGTACCTAATACTAACCAGGCATCTGCTCAATCATTCAATGCCGCTATTGATGAGTTGGCCACACCTCTACCGGGTAACGTCAAGCCTGATGTTATGGTGCCTTTGTCAACGGATACTTCAGTCTATACCCATCTGACTTCGCATTGCGAAATTCAGAGCAGTATCCGTAATCAGTCGGAACGAATTGGCATGATCGGCTTCGCTTCAGGAACATCCCCGACTACGGCTCAGGCGGTAGCAAAGGGATTGAACTCAAGTCGTATCATTGCCATGTACCCTGATTCAGCAGTTATCACCTTGACTGATGAGTTGGGGCAATCGTTTGAAAGTCTGATTGATGGCAGTTTCTATGGGGCAGCCGTAGCAGGAGCCGTTGTGTCGCCCGCAGTAGACGTGGCTACTCCTTATACCCGTCGTAAGATTCAGGGCTTTACAAGGATTCCTCGTAAGATGGATCCAGTTGAGTCAAACCAGACGGCGGTTGCAGGCATCACCATCTTGGAAGACTTGGATCCTATTATCAGGATCCGTCAAGGTCTGACAACTAACATGACATCCGTACTGACACGGTTACCTACCGTTGTTCAGATTGCGGACTATGTACAGCAACAGTCCAGAACAATCCTAGATTCGTTTGTTGGGACTAAGTTCCTATCAACGAGAACCAATGAAGTTGTGGTGACCATGACTGGATTGTTCAAGTCCCTAGTCCAAGCGGAAATCGTTGGAGCGTTTACGGGAATGACTGCAATTGTTGATTCTCAGGATGCCACAACATTACGCTTCGAGATGTACTACTCCCCCATATTTCCATTACTTTACCTGGTCTTAACTTTCAACCTTAGGGCAAATGTGTAGTACATTTCAGTACATATACTACATTTAGTTACATCTCACTTCCGTAATGAAATTCAAACGTTACAGTAGTGAGATTAACTAGATCAATGAGATACAATTATACTTGACATTGTTAATCTAGGTGTTAGAGTGCTTTCATTATGCAAAAGCACTTTACCTGGACTAAAGAGGAAGTCATCTCAGCTTTTTTAGCTGGGGAAACTTTAAACAGTTTATCGAGAAAATTTGGGGGAAACTATCGTACAATTCGTAGAATTCTGGAAACTACCCTTGGAAAAGATAAGTTCCAGGCTGTTTTAGATAAGAACAATCCTAATTATGGGAATTGGACTAGGGAAGAAGTTGTTGCTGCTTTCTTAGCTGGAGAACCACTTATAACTCTTTGTAAACGATTGGGGGGAAGTCCAAACACAATTCGTCGAGTTCTAAAAGAACAACTCGGTGAAAAAGAGTTTGAAACCGTTCGAGATAGGAATGATCCAAAGCAATCAACGGTTTCTGAAGAAGAGGTTTTAGCGGCTTTTCATACTGATGAACCTATGCAAAAGGTGGCAACTCGCTTCACTACGAGTATTAATACTTTACGTGATAAGTGGGTAGCAGCTTTTGGCAGAGAGGCTTTTGATGCTCGTTCTAAGAAGTTTCATTCTGCTGCTGGAACTCGTGCTGGTTCATCTCGTAAAGGAAAGAAGTTAATTAGTGCAGAAACTCTTCAAGCTCGGGATGTAGCTCGTGGTGTTGATAGGAGGTGCCCTGTCTGTAACGTTGGTTGTGTAGGGGATCAAGCTTTAAAGAATCATATGTCTAGGTTTGGGGATGAAGCCCATAAGGCAAGCTTAGAATCATTATTTAAACAGGAAGAAGATAATAAATGGAAACATTTAAAAGAAGGCATGGATTATGTAACTTGTGCCGTTTGTGGGTTTAGAGGTGAAAGTCTCAGTAATCATATAAAGTTGCACGGGCTGGATTCTGAAACTTATCAAGTCAGATATCATGACCCCATACGTTCTGAGGCTTTATACAAAAAACGGTCAGAAGTTATGGGAGCGGCTCAAGCTAGAAATCTCTTTTCAAAAGAAGATCTTCTAAAGTATGCTGATGCTGATGGGAAGGTTGTTATAGCGAGTGTAGCGATTGATTCAGGGCATGTAGGGGCTACAATATTAGGTTATTGTCACAAATATGGATTACCAACACGAAATAGACTAGCTTGGCAAAAAGCCGTTTTAGATAAAGTTGCATTGCTTCTTCATTCTGATTATGTATGGGAATGGTCGGATCCAAGACTTGTTAATACGAAAACTGGGAGAAGATTTAATTATGATGGTTTTTTCCCAAAGCATAATTTGATCGTAGAATCTCATGGCCAGCAGCATTATCAATATTCAGAACTTTGGCATGGTGTTATTGAAGAGTTTGAGACGCAACGAGGGTTAGATATATCTAAAGAGAGAAGAGCTATTGAGTTGGGGTACAACTATAAAATAGTCAGATTTACTGATCCCATTAAAAATGATACTTTTTGGACTGATCTTTTGAGCGGAAATAAAAATCTTTGGGTCAATAAGACAGAAGAAGAAAAATCAGCAATTGTTGAGGCAACTTTTCAAATTATACGAAATCAAGGTTGGATTGAGCCGGAACCTTCTTCTCAAACCAAAGCTGAATTAACTCGTTTACAAAACACAAAGGTTTATTTAGAAGGAGATTTACTCCGTCCTTATAGTATAGTGGGGGCTTATGTCGCTGGGACTCTTTTCCCTAATCGATATTATGCAAAAAGACGAGACGGTTTGAACGCTTGGGAATTGTGGCATGATGATGAATCTTTACGAAAAGCTATTCGTCTTCAATTAGACAAAGGAGATCCTATTACTTTAGAAAACATTATAAAAGTAGTCGTAATGTTTAGTAGGATCCCTTCCGTATTTCGTCCGGTGACCGCTAAATATGTTTATGAAAACTATTGCCCTAAAGGGGGCGTTGTTTGGGATCCTTGTGCTGGATACGGGGGTAGATTAATAGCTGCTATAGCTTCTAAGGTAGGTATGTATTTGGGGACAGACATTGAACCAACAACTGTAAGAGGCAACACGGATTTAGCTAATTTTCTTGGAGCTAAAAGTAGATGCAGAATGGCAGTTATTGATGCCATTACTTTTGAACCTAACGAAAAGTTGGATTTGATTTTTACGACGTTACCTTGTAGTATTGAGAATCAGGATGTTAATTCTTGGCAGTTTTGGACTAATGATTTTCTAAAGCCGCTAATTCAACGATCTTTTGGGTTTTTGAATTCTAAGGGTCATTTAGTTTTTCATCTGCCTTGGAAATCAGTTGAAAAGTTACATCTAGATCAAATGGCTAATAGTATTGCAAGTTCTGTTGGGTTTAAGCAACTTCCAACTATTCTTATGTCCGTTCGTAGTGTAGACGGGAATAAAAGGGAACCTCTTCTTGTATGGCAAAAAGTTTAAAATTTGGTGTAATTATTGACAAACCTTTCCCTTCTATTATAGGATATTTAATCATGATTATTGAACTAGGCGTAAGCGGTTATATTTCGTTTAAAAGTTATTTAGAGCCGGGGAGATTTATTATCTTATGCGTGACGGAAAGTTTGGATCCGATTGCGGCTAACGGTTCTGAGGAGAAGCTTGAATCTTTAGAACCGGTAACGCACTACATGGGATCAGACCCCATGAAGATGCCGGTGCCTGGGTTTTGTGTACATCCTTTTAAAAATCCCACTACACAGGAAGCCACATATTCTGAATGGGTTTGGTTTGCGCCTACTCCGGATGGTGGGGTTTGGGAAATATGTTTAACACAATGGCGGCATGAGAATCAAGAGGTTCATTGGGAGAGTCAGTTTACTTTTTACCCTGACATTGATTCTGAAGAAGAAACTGCTATAGCTAATTGTAGTCTTCTCGACTATGAATCCTGTCATGAGCATGAAAAAGAAGACCTTACAGGGAAACCTAAATTGTCAATTGTGAATTAAATAAGAAGAGATAACTTATTTAATTATCCCCTTTGTTATGACTTACGATCGTCGTCAATTGGTCACCGCTTCTTCCGCTGAAAAGGAAGTTGAGAAACTCCTCAAGCCTGTTTTAAAGGACTCTCCTTTTCGTGGTAAGGCGTTTATAGTGGGTGGCTATAATAGGGACGAATATTTAGGACTTGAAGCTAAGGATTTAGATATTGTTGTATCAATCCCTGGCGGGGCTGAAAGACTAACTAAATATCTTCATAATTTGTTTTCTAAGGCTACAACTAATCCTCATCAAATGGGAGCTTTATATCCTATTTGGCAAGTTACATTCACGGATGACATAGAATTTCAGCAAGAAGTGTTTCATACTAAAGGGGCGGTAGTTGAGTTTGCTGATACAATGAAAGAAAAGTTCCCAGATGCTACTTCTCGACAAAGAGTTGTTGAACCGGGGACCCTCGAACAAGACATAGAGAGACGTGACTTTACAGTCAACATGTTGTTGAAAGACTTATCAACGGGGGAGCTTGTTGATTTAACAGGAACTAGCAAAATAGATATTGAGCAAGGAATTTTGAGAGGTCATCCACGAGTTAGTTTAGACAAGATTTTTTCAGAAGATCCTTTACGGATGTTGCGGCTTGTAAGATTCAAGTGCAAATACGATTGGAAGATTCCTTTGAGCGTTATCAAAACGGTACGAAAAAATGCTCATCGTATTGAGATTGTTTCCGCTGAACGGATTATGGGGGAATTAGTTAAGGTAATGAAGTTAGGAAAACTATCTCAAGCCATTCGACTGATGAAAATCACAGGATTGCTACCTTATGTTTTTCCTGAAGTTCAAGCAATGATTGGGGTGCAACAATCAAAAGAGTTTCATGCGGAGGGGGATGTTTACAAACATACCTTGGCTGTATTGAAGAGTGCCCCTCCAACTATTGAAGGGCAATTAGCAGCTCTTTTGCACGATGTTGGGAAGCCAGCAACTAAGCAACTTGTTGGAGATGCTATACATTTTTATGGACATGAAGATGTTGGAGCTGAGATAGCTGAAGCTATTTTATATCGGTTAAAGTTTGATGCTCCGACGATCAAAAAAGTAGTGGCAATGATAAAGCATCATATGAGGCCACCTTCTCTTTTTGATGCATCGGACAAAGCTATTCGTAAATTTATTCGTGATCTTGGGGATGAATTAGTTGAGGCTGTTTTAGATTTGTCTGAAGCTGATGAAAAGGGATCTTTGCCCAATAAAGGACAAATTCCGTTTGTGAAAGAAAGAATACAACGTGTTCGTGAAGCTCCTGTAAAGATTCAAAAAAAGCCTGTCTTGGACGGTTTTGAGATCATGAGAGTTCTTGGTATTTCCTCAAGGGACAAAGATCGATTACCTGAAATTGGTCAGGCTGGAAAGTTCTTGATGGATTTGGCAGATGAGTACGCTTCTAACAATCAAGAATTGACAAAAGGAGATGCTGAAAGAGCGTTACGATTAAAGTTTAAATCGTAAGTTGACTTTCTTTCTTCGGTGTAGTAAGAGTTATCTGCAATCACAGACAAAAAAGGAGAAAGTCAACTTATGTCTGTACGAGTTAGAGATAAAGCACTTCTTGATTGCATTGACTACATGAAGCGGATGCATGATGGGCAAATAAGGAGAGTTACCAAAGCTCCTTATTATATCCACCTTTTAACGGTTCTTGGATTTATGGAAGAGGCACCTTTCTTTTTCTCAATAAGAGATAAACAAGCAGCTTTACTTCATGATCTTCAAGAAGATTCCCCATTATTTTCTTGGGAGGAGATTGTTAATAAGTTTGGACTATATGTTGCTGGAGCCGTGGCCATGCTATCTAAAACCAAGCTTGGCACGGGCTCCCCTTCTGTTTATTTTGCCATGCTGCAACATTCCAGTCCTAATATAATATCCATTAAGCTTATGGATCGGATGGCGAACACTAGCGATTACGATATTATTACGGATGTTGACTGGCTAAAAAAGTATTTGGAAGAGACTATTCAACTTGTTTTGCCGTTAGTACAGATTATGGTAGCTCGTGGAGCAATGATTTCCCCTCAAGGTTATTATGAACTTGGCTGTTGGATTGATGATCGGCTGCAAGCTAATTTACATGGGATGCAAAGCAGAATCAGGGATTTAGAGAGCCATCCTAATTATTCAATCAAACCAACTAACCCACCTTTTTGAAAATGAAGATACGAATTTTAGAGAAAAACCATTTTTTAAATGTTGAAGTGCGTGACAGGGATTGTAAAAAACGTTCATGCCTCGTTATAGGCCATTATACCCATCGAAGTATAACTGGTGCGAGTGGTTGTAGTAATTGGACAGATGCCAATTTATCTTGTCTCACTCGTGATAATCATGGCTGTCCTGAAAAAATTAAACTCTAACCAAAATCTCAATTATATCTTGGATTAAGATCAAAGTCCCTTCTTCTGGACTTTGCAGCCACAGCTCATTAGGATCTAGCTTCCAGCCCGTAAGTTCCCCCATGGCGGCTTCCATTTGATTTAGGAGTTGACAGGCTTTGTTTAGATCAAAAGCTAAGTAGGGGCTCTTACGGGCTATTAAAACGTGCTTTCTATCCTCTGAGCTTCTTTGTTTGACAAGGATGCCTCTAAGATAGCCTAGACGGTAAAGCTCTACCCATCCATCTATTAGAGATCCGGTAGCTTCAGCCACAACAAATCCTGTAGTTCCGTAATCGATGACTCTAAGGTTTGTAGGGGGGGCTGTACCTACAAATGCAAGGGTACCGTTATAGATATAGTCCCTAAGCCATCCAACGGCGTTTTTTACCCGATCACTTATCTCTCTTTGAGATAATCCCGTATCAGGAAAATAAGTTCTAAGGGCTGAAAAGAACTTGGCTAAGTTTTCATCTAGATGCGCCAGTGCGGGTATTCCAAGCCTGTGAATAAAATCCACTAAATAAACGGTACTAGCGGTGTTTGGATGTATTGCTAAGTCACGATGAAGAAATAAGGCAATAGCAAGAAGGGTATCAATGTCTTTTATTTGGGGGGTTGCCAAGGTTAATGGCATGGGACGACCTAGTATTAGGTCTTCATAGAAGCTAGGTAATGCCCCTTTATCAGAGGGTGAGAATTCTTGTCCGTGGTGTTCGTAAACTATGATTGAGGGATCTTCGAGTTGTGCTTTAGAAGCGCCTGTTTCGAAAGAGATAGCGTCTGGTACAATTGTGGGGAGATTTTTTTCAATACGAACATTGAGATCCATAAAGGGATAACTACACCTTTTTATTTTTATTTTTCCTATTTAAGAAACAAAGCTTTTAGAATGTCTCAAGATTTACCAGAGTTCCCCATAGTTGAATTGGAGTCGGATTTTCCTGAACAAATTGGGCAAATGGGGCTTTTTGAGTATTTAATGCCAGTTGGTTCAACAGGCATCATATTTATTGCTGAAGTTCCGGGTCGTTTAGAAGAGTGGGGGGTCTATTTTTCAGAGCCAGTTAAACATATCTCTAAATTGCGGGCTGCTTCAACTTTAGCGCAGATGGGGATTATTCGAGGGGAATTATTTGCTTTTTTACGGGAATCGCTTCGTTTAACTCAAGCTGATATAGCTACTATGGATGGAGTTTCTTTAGAAACGGTACAAGGTTGGGAAGACAATTCCATTCCTATACCAATAGATGCTTGGGGCTCTTTAGCTTCTCAAGTTTGTTCCAGAGACGGCAGGATTGCTCCAACTGAATATTCCATGACTCCTGATTTCAGACCCCGTAGAATTCGAGTTTTTCCAAATATTCCTACTCGGAGTAGGATAGCTAGATAATTTTGGTGCCCTAGTGTCAAATTTACCCATTTTCCCCCTTATTGTTTTGGAGAATGATTATCCTGAACGTGTCGGGAAGATCGGGCTCTATGACTATGTGATGCCTGTAGGGGCTACTGGCATTGTGTTTGTTGCAGAAATTCCAGGACGCTTATACAGGTGGAAAATTGGGTTTTTAGAACCTGCTAAACAAATTGCCGAATTATATGCCGCTTCAACTTTGATTCAAATGGGACTTATTCGAGGAGAGCCCCTTGTCTTTTTAAGAAATGCACTCCGTTTGTCTCAGGATGACATAGCGGCAATGCATGGAGTGTCTTTAGTAACTGAACAAGGGTGGGAAAATAATACTATTCCGATTCCCATAGATACCTGGGGATCTTTAGCTTCTCAAGTTTGTTCCTCAATAGGTAGGATTGCTCCAACTGAGTATTCTTTGAATCCTGATTTCAGGCCTCGTAGGATTCGAATTTTTCCAAATATTCCAGCGGGATTAATATCACAATATACTAAGACCATTTGGGATAGGGATAGTATCTGTGATTCCTTATTAACGGCAAGTAATTATAATTGGCTCTTGTCAGATCATGGTACTGCTAGTGATTCAGTAAGCACAACTTACGTAATAATTACATCAGATATTGAAGTTGTTAACGATTATCTAAATGTAACCAATATTTATGATAGAAGTTTAATTGATGCCAATACGGTCGGGGATTCATTAAGCACAAGTACTTTTATTGATTGGGTTATAACTGACACAAATAATGTTAGTGACATTTTAGGTACGGCTAGTTCTTATGCCTTACCCCTATCTGAGGTAACTAGTACTAGTGACTTGTTAAATGTTTATGCTTTTTACGGTCGTATTTTAACCGATCTCACTAACACTGGTGATGTTTTAAATATTGAAGTTTTTTACAATCTCTTTGTAATAGACAGGACTACTTTATCAGATTCAGTAAAAATTTCTAGTTCTTATGATCTCATAAAATCAGACATCGATACTGTAAATGATGCTGTATCTGCTAAAGTTTTTTATGAGAAGCACATAGCAGATATCAGTGGGATTAGTGATACTTTTAGTGTTGTTGCATCTTATGGATTAAATGTAAATGATAGCGGTATTGGTATTGATTTATTGAGTCCCAGTTCTTTTTACAATCTTTCAATAAGGGATTTTGGCTATAGTACGGACATTTTGAATAGTACGGTTTTTTATAATTTAACTACAATAGACTCCGGTATTGGGGATGATGCATTAAAGACTAACACTTTTTATAGTATCCCCATACCAGACTTAGACACTATTGGCGATACCCTAACAGTTGTTATTAGCCATAACTATTATTTGACTATCTTGGATTTTGGCACCAGTCATGACTCACTTGAGGTTAGCACTTCTTATGATTGGTCTTTGTCTGATACTAATGCCGTTAGTGAAAAGGTGGAAACTGACACCTCCTACAATCCTATATCAGACGTTATTGGTAGTGAAGATGCTCTTGATGTAAGTAGCATATATAACCCGGAAGTGGTGGACACAAATTCAGTTACTGAAACAGTAACTTCTAACAGTTCTTACGAATTAAGTTTAGTAGATATTAATATAATAAATGATTGGGTGGGGATCTCTGGTGCTTATGCCCTAAATTTATCAGATACTAATACTTCGAGTGAAACCCTAACTTTCAATACTTTTTACAATCTAGTTTTAATAGACATAAATGGTGCCTCTGATTTATTAAGTACAAATAGTTTTTACGATATTGCCACTGTAGATACAAATGCTGTTGACGATTCATTAGTCTCTTCCGCAAGTTATGAATTGTTGATAACAGATTTAAATACTATTGATGAAGCTTTTGAAGTTATAACGGAATATGAGGGGGTGCTTTCAGACATAGGTATTGGGGGTGATATTTTAAGTAGCAGCAGTTTATATGATCTTACAATAGAGGATACTACTGATAATGAGGATACATTAAGTGTTATTAGTGCTTATGATCTTATAATAAATGACACAAGTGAGAATTATGATGCTTTAAGTGTTAGCAGTATTTTTGTCCAAGTAATAACTGAAATTAGTGATAGCAATGATATCCTAAGTTCTAGCACTTCCTACGATTGGGGTATATCTGACGGTAATATTATAGGTGAGACGTTAGGTGTAGCTAGTTCTTATGCCTGGGTTTTGATTGATGTTAATTCCATTAGTGATTCTTTATCTATTGGGTATGAGGTTGTTATAGGGGAAGTAAATGACACCTGTGATGATTTATTAGTTAGCACATCTTATGAATCTATTATAACTGATAGTGACTCTATTATTGATGCCTTATCTGTAGGGTATGAAATTATTGTAGGCGAAGTGGGGAGAGTTGATGATAGTTTAGTGTTCAGTGCTACCTATGCCTTGATCTTAGATGATAATATTGATGTTGGCGATATCTTAACTACTTCTAGTGCTTACGATTGGATATTAATTGAGGATAGTCCTATTGAAGATTCTTTAATTGTAGCTAGCATTTATGATTTAACTGCACTTGATAACATTGCTATAAATGACGGGATAGAGATAAATGCTTTTTATAGTTGGGGTATATCTGATATAAATGGCGCAGAAGAATCAATAAACACTAGCAGTGCTTATGAATTAATAACTAATGATATTAACATTACTAATGATAGCCTAAATACAACAACTATTTATAATCCAGGTATAGTTGAGGAGATCTCCGTTAATGATACATTGAGTTCTTCTAGTTTTTATGATTGGGTATCATTTGACACTAGTGTTACCGATGATGGCTTAAGTTTTAGCAGCGAATATGATTGGATATTATCTGACATAAATAGTAGTGCTGATGGCTTAAATATCGCTGGGCAATATATTTTAATTGTATCTGACACCAACGATAGCAATGAGGCTTTAGGCATTATTGTTGTTTATGCTCTCTCTTTGAGTGATACGGGTGATGAAAGTGACTCATTGGCGGTAAATATTGCATATACTTTAACAGTTAATGAATACAATGACAATACTGACATTCTTGATTCTGCTAGTTCTTATAACTGGACTTTATCTGACAATGTTGTAAGTAGTGATACTTTTGATTGTAGCAGTTCTTATAATTGGATTTTGTCTGACACCAGTGATAGCTTTGATGTTTTAAGTATTAATAGCCAGTTTGATTTAGTCCTGTCTTTAGATTCGAGTGATGGTGTTGAGACTTTAAATATCACTAGGTATATTGTTTTAGCTGATACCAATGATAATATTGATGTATTAAATAGTGAAACTCAGTATGATTTGGCTTTATCTGATGTTAATGTTAGTAATGATGCCTTATACATTACTAGATACCCCATTTTAACAGATACAAATGATGGCATGGATGCCCTAAGCACTAGTAGCCAATATGATGTAACTTTGCCCGATTTAATTGACAATAATGACACACTAACTATTATTAGTCAATATGACTGGACTTTATCTGATTTAATTGATAGTGATGATTCTTTAGGTACTGCTAGTTCTTATGACTGGACTTTATCTGATTTAATTGATAGTGATGATTCTTTAAGTACTGCTAGTTCTTATAACTGGACTTTATCTGATACGCACTACCCCATTTTATTTGATACCAATAGTAGTAGTGACACTTTAACATCCGCCAGTTCTTACAACTGGATTTTATCTGATGCTAACACCGGGGTTGATTTCGTAAGTATTCAGTACTACCCAACTCTATCTGACATTAATATTAGTGCCGATGGTTTAATTAGTACTAGTTTTTACAACAGGATTTTATCTGACACTAGTGCTAATAGTGATAGCCTAAATATTGCTAGTCAATACTACCCAACCTTATTTGATAGTAATGCTAGTGGAGATATTCTTACTATTACACATTATTCAATATTAACTGATACCAGTGTTGGTAGTGATACTTTAAGTAATGTTAATCAGTACTATCTAACAATAACTGATATTGTGCCTACTAGTAGTGATGCTTTGATTAGTACTAGTAGGTATGATCGGACTTTATTTGATATAAGTACTAGTAGTGATGTTTTAGGTACTCTTAGTCAATACTCCCCAACTTTATCAGATGCTAATACTAGTAGCGACATTTTAGGCATTATTAGTCAATATAACTGGACTTTATTAGATACCAACAGTAGTAGTGACATTCTTGGTATTACATATTATTCGATATTAACTGTTGATAATAATGTTAGTAATGATACTTTAGGTACTATTAGTCAGTACTGCTTAGCAATAATTGAAACCAATGTCAGCAGTGATAATTTAAGCACTACTAGTTTTTATAATCCAGCAATAACTGATACCAGCGCTAATGGTGATACCATTAGCATTGTTAATATTTATGGGCTTAGTGTAAGTGATACCAATACTAGTAGTGATGCTTTAAGTACTATTAGTTCTTATGACTGGATCTTATCGGATACTAATGCTAGTAGTGATATTCTTGGTATTACATATTATCTAACTTTATCTGATACCAATGGTAGTAGTGATGTCATAACTATCCCAAAATGTGGGAGCTATGGGCGTTTACAGGGACCACGCCAAGGTGGTGTAAATCCAAGTGCTGTCAACGCTTTTGTTCTCGCCCCGGCATCTGAGGATCTATTTGGTTGGTCGCGTCCAACACCCGCAACCGACGCAGTACTCATCTCATGGTTAATTGGGGAGGTAGATCCAAGCAAATAAACTTCGTTGAAGGAGAAAGTATTTTTAGAAATACATCGGTAGTTCATGATTATTCTTGATTCAAAATTATCAAAGGAGCGTAACTATGGCCATTACGAGTGGTTCTGATTTAGCCGCTGCAATTGCGGCTGGGATTCCCGGTGGTATCATCAAAGCTTCGATGACCACTAAGGGTGCTGGCCTTTGGCAATCACTTTGGAAAGCCACAGGGCAGCCCGCACCAGGGGCATCACCTCCAGCGTATACAGCCGGATCGGGCTATTCTCCAACTAAAGCCACTGTGGGCGCATTTTCATTTGGCAATCCAACTGGTCCTGCTCTTTCCTATCTCGCACAGCTACGTGCTAATTCGAGTGTGATCGGCTCACTTTATCTTGTAGATCGGCTCTGGTGCTGCTCAGGTTTTAACTCTACAACTTTGACTTCACAGGCTATTACAACACCAGGCACGCTACCATCTGGTCGTGATCCAAATACTGGGACTGATGTCGAAGCATGGATTGAAATCTATACGCCACCCGGAGCAACAACGGCTAGTTGGGATCTCACTGGAACGGATGCGCTAGGCCAAACTAATAAGACGTATCGTTATACCCATCCAGCCTCAGCTGAAGTAGCGGGACAGATGGCTCCAATGTTTTCTGGCGGATCAGCTCCGGCTACGTGTCATGGCATACGGGTACCTGTTAGTATGCTCTGCTCCGCAAGTTCAGGTACTGCTGGTGATTTTGGTATAACGCTACTGCGGCGTATCTGTGAATTGCCCATGAACACAGCGAATATGACCGCCGTGCTTGATGCAATTGGATGCGGTCTACCGCGCATATATGATGATTCCTGTCTAGCATTAATGGTGCTATGCTCAGCTGCAACAAGTGGTGTTATTCAAGGTGGAATCTTAATTGGGCAAAAGTAGATCTCGTTAATGAAATGTTTGGGTATAATTGGGTTACTTGTGTAACTACCCTAGAAGGCTGGAAAGTAAAAAATTTTCCAAATCCGTTATTCCGTAAAAATAATTAATTAACGATAAAAGTTATGGCAATTGATAACCTTTTGTTAAAAAGCATATAACAAAGGACATTGCCTGAGGATGCGTACTGAAATAATTAGAGATTATTGCCTCCAAATAGATCAAACTCAACAAATTAAATCTTTAGAGGCTAACTCTGCAAAGATTTGGGATGAAATTTGGAAAAAAGAGGGAAGAGGCACTTGGAGAAAAGACGCTTTAAATTTAGTCTGTAAATATATAACTGATCTCGTTGAAAATAATAAGATAGTGTGTGATGTTGGGGGTGGAATAGGATTATTAGCTGACATTCTAACGCAAGAAAAACAAGCTGATGTATTAGTGCTGGATCATAGTGATGAAGCTTTATTATTAGCTAGTGGGCATAATCATAAAACCAGAAGCATTAATTTTTACGACCAGTTTAATATCGAACCTTGCGATTACGTGACTTGCACTGAGGTTTTAGGACATTTTCCGGAAGATATAAGATCTGAGATTTTACAACAATCCGCTAAGGCATCCAAGTTAGGGGCTTTTTTTAGTGTCCCAAATAGTAGTTTGGAATCGGAAGAGGAATCTCAACACGCTGTAAAGTTTACGGCTATTTCTTTTAAACAAGAAATAGCTAAATATTTCAAAGATTTTTATATTTGTGTAATATGTGATGGTTTTAAAATTTCTAATTTTTCTCGTGGTCATCTTTTAGCTGTTTGTGGAGAAATAGCAAAAAAGCCCTATAAACTTTCCGCTACGATGCCTGTACGAGATGAATCGGATGATTTGGAACGTACTTTAGCCTCTCTTCGTGGAATTTCTGATGAATTGGTTATTGGGATTGATCCTAGAACCAAGGATAATTCTGAAGAAATAGCTCGTAATTATGCTGATAAAGTTTTTCATATAAAAGACCCCTCCGGACCCCCAGAAGACTATCAAGGGGAAGACGGCATGCATTTTTCAAATGGCCGTAATCAGTGCGTAGAACATTGTACTGGTGATTGGATTTTTATGACTGAGGGGCATGAACCTATAACTGAAGGTTTTAATATACTCAGAAAACTTGATCAGATCCCTAATTATGCCCAATACGCTTTTGTTTATAGAGAAGATTTTAGTAAACAGTGGATGTATCCTTGGTTATTTAAAAACCTGCCGGGTACTAATAAATATACGAGAGCAGTACACAATATCTTAGATGTGGCTGATGACATTCCTTATATATTAATTCCTGGTATAAGGACTTATCATGAGCGATCTAGAGATAGAGCAGAATCAAGGCACAAGCAAAGAGTTAAGCAAAATAGAAAAAGTTTATTTGATGATTGGTTAACAAGAGGGAGTGAAGCTTCTTTATTCTATTATGCCCAAGAATTAAAAGAAACGGACCCTGATCGTGCCATAGCTCGTTATGAGCAGTTCTTAGTCCTTAGTCACAATGGACCACATAAATATCAGGTTAGATTGACTTTGGCGAAGGCTTATATAGATAAAGGAGACAAGAAAAAAGCACAAGAAATTTTATTAGGAGCTTTTGCAGATGATTGGTGCAGAACGGAACATTGCGTATGGCTTGGCGATATAGCTTTCATGAATGAGGAATATGAAAAGGCTTACCAGTTTTATAAGTTTGCTTCTACGTCAATCTCTCGTCCCCCTTTATCAATATGGTGGATAGCCAAGGATTATTATAGAGAGTTACCCGCCCAAAGGCTGGCTATAGTGTGTTCTGAAATTGGCATGTTAGATGAAGCTTTAATGTGGGCTAAAAAGGCTTCGGAATTATTACCCGAAGACAGCCCAGAAGAGATGAAATCAGAAGCAGAAAAAAATGTACATCTTATAGAAGAAGCATTAATACACAAACAGAAAGTTATCGTTTAGGTCTAAACAGGAAAAAGGACAGTTATGGAAAACAACAGCATTAATGACTTGGGTATTACTAAAGGGCAGTGGACCGTTGAGGTTATTAGAGATGGCAAAGATGGTCCAGTTGTCATAAGCCGACAAACTGTGCCGAACACCATTCTAAATGTGGGCAAGAAACAGATTTTCCGAATGGCTTCAAGCTTGTCTACTAAAGCATTCAAGTATATGAAACTTGGTACTAGTAGTGCAGCAATTGTCAGTACTCAAACTAATGCTCAAGCGGTTCTAGCCAGTAGTCTAAAATTGGTAGATACTTATACAATGTCTGGCAGGACGTTCCAGTTGATCTTCTCATATCATACTGGTTCCACTGGTTTGTCAGCGACTCTAAAGGAAATGGCCATTTGGAATACTGCCACTTCAGCCGGTGGTTCTGCTTTTTCAAGAGCTTTGCTCACTAGCCCTATTCCAAAGACCAAATCTGATAAAGTTAAACTGACCTATACAGCGCGACTTACGTAGCCTGGAAGGTAACTTTTTGTTATGTGTGGTTAGGTTCTAAGTTGAAAAATTTAGAACCTAACCAAAGTTTTTAAGGAGGATTTTTTATGGCACATGATAATCTAACAGGACGTGACGGCCTACGGGTTGAAGTAATACGTAGTACCCCAAAGAAAACTTGTCCAAAATGCCAAAAAGTTATTGAAGAATGTGAGTGCTTAAAAGAATTGGATAAAACTCAGCTCCAATAACTTCTGTGGTGTACATTTAATGTGGTTTTTAATCCCACATTAAGGAATAAATTTCATGTCAAATGTTACTTCTGCTGAGCGGGTTGTTCAACGAATAAGTGCAGTTGAGCCTGCTGAGCTGGAAGATGATATTGGGGAATTAGAGATTGCTGAATATGTCGTATTTTTACTCGCTTTGGACACTTATACTCGTTATTTAGAAGAGACAACGGGATCTGAAACAGAAGATGATTTAATCCGTAAAGGTATCCAATTAGTTCGTTTAGCGGATAGAAGACATTTGGCCGCGATTCAAGAATTTCTAGGAAATTCCTTACCTACTTCTGGCCAAAAGAAAATGCTGAATAAAGCATTTCATTTTCTTCCTACCAACTCCGTGAATATGTCCCGTCGTTGTTGGAACTTAAGGACGGTTTTGTCTCGTGGCGGAAGTGGCACAATGCGGGCTGTATTCAAAAAGAATAAAGCTCTGCAAGAGGTAAAAATAGCAATAGCGGCGTCCATGATGGACGATGCTGATGCTGCTCTTGATAAGTTTGCTGCAATCCCTATGAGGAATTCTCGTCTTCGTAAATGGATTGATATTGCTGCTCAAACGGCTGGCTCTGGCACTTTTCAGAACGCTGTTACAGTTGGGTCTAATGAAGCCACGGATGAAGTTACGCCTATCCTAACTGCTCGCACTCATGCTCAGGGATCTTCCCCTACCTCTGAAGAACATAAAGAGGGTTCTGAAAAGAAAGATGACTTATTGCTTCAGGTGCAACAAAAAGCACAAGAATCAGCTCAACGGGCGATGGCAGTATCAGGGGAACCTGATGCACCTCCAGCAAAATCTGAGGTTGTTGGCATAGCTACGGCTGCTGTTGTAGCCGCTATGACTGATCCCTCTAATTCTTCTAATATTCCAGCACCTCTCCGTAGATTAGACGATGAACAAAGATCAGCGGCTCTGACGGATGGCAGGGTACTTGTTGCAGCTGGGGCGGGTGCGGGGAAAAGCAGCTCCTTGGTAGCTCGTGTTGAATACTTAGTCAAAGAACGTAGAGTTTTTCCTAGCCGTATTTTGGTTACTAGTTTCAACACAAAAGCGGCAAATGAATTAAAATATAAAATTGGCAACGCCGTAGGGGGCGATGCCCTTCAACAAATGTCCGTTGGGACTATGCATGCTTTGTTCCGCAAGTTTATTGGTGAATATGGAACGGAACAAGAAAAGAATGCAATGGGACTTGGTAAAGATAAAGGAGGTTTTGTTCAAGGGGGTGGGATGGTTGCAAGGGCTGCTCAACGTATTTGGGGAGAATGTTTCCCCGCTGGGAGTGATGATGAACGTAAAGTTCCCAAGTTGAAAAATGTATTAACTGCTAAGTCCAAATGGAATGGTAATGGTATTTCTCCTGTTGATGCTAAAGCACAGGCTAGAACTTCTAATGAGAGAGATGCGGCTGAATGGTATGAAATGTATGAAGGGCTTATGGGAGAGATTCCTAATTGGAAACCTCCGTGTGGAACTTCAAAAGGGTATGAGTCCTTTATGGCTCGTTGGCGTCCTGATGGGCAGCTTCTTGGTGACTTTGATTCCATGATGACGTTGTACCTTAAGATATTAAAAAGGGAGCCTGCTGTAAAGAAAACTATTCAAAGTATGTTTGATCACATCATAGTGGACGAGGCTCAAGACCAAAACCAAATCCAGAGAGAAATTCTTGAATTAATGTCGGAGCATATTACAGATGGTAAAGATGGGAAATCTTTTTGGATTGTTGGAGACGATAAGCAGTGTATAGATTCAAATACTTTGATTCAAACTCCAAAAGGAGACATCAAAGCTGATTCTTTAAAAGAGGGGGATGAGGTTTTAAGTTATCGAAATGGAAGGGTAGTGGGGCAATTAGTAAAAAAGGTTTGGAAGTCTTCGTGGACTGAGGGGTTTAAAATAACCACTGAAAGTGGGGCTTTTTTAACAATGTCTCCTAACCATAAGTTATGGGCTACCCCATTAAGTATGGAGGTTCTTGGAACTGAAGGTTATATTGTATATCTAATGTACCGAGATGATCTTGGTTTTCGTGTTGGAGTTACTAATAGAGCTTATGAACCTGGAAAGATAGAACATGGTAGTCGTATTCAAGGCGAATCGGGGGATAAGCTTTGGGTTTTAGACGTAGTTAAGAGCAAAGAAGAGGCTTTGACATTAGAGACATTTTATTCATTACAATATTCTGTACCAATGACTGTTTTTAAATTTTGTCGTTCTAGGCGTAATCCATGTGTACGTCGGATTGAAGAAATATTCTTAAAATTTGGGAAAAATGGAGCAAAGATTTTAGAGGATAAGAATTTTTCGTTTGAACTTCCCCATTGGCAAACTTATTCTACTGCTAGAAGGTGGAGTCCACGACGAGTAGTTCAATTCTTGGCTCACAGATCTGCCGTTCATCCTTGCAGCTCAGTTCATTTGGAGTGGTTAGGGGAGGATTTAAATCTTATTTTACAAGAGGCTGGTTTTTCAGTGGCAAAGGCGGCTTTTGGGGGTAGCACAGAACCTCGGTATAGAGTTCGTTATACATCTAATAATTATCGTGAAGCCTGGGCTTTTGCGGAACGTTTAGCAAAGGCTGCAAGTGCTAGTATTAATCAAAGACTTGCTTTTCCGGATGAAGAACCTCTTCGTTTAATAACTGCTTCTGGGGTGTACGTGGGGATGCAAGTTCCGGTTCTTCATGAGGAGAAATTAGTCTTAGAAAACATTATTTCTGTTGAAAAAGTTAAAGGATTAGTTTTTCTTGATCTTGATGTGGATGATGCTTCTAACTTTTTTGGTGGAGGAATTCTTTCTCATAATAGTATCTATGGCTTCCGGGGAGCACGTCCAGATTTATTTACTGGTCTTAGCACAACACCGGAATGGAAGACTAAAGTTATTCGCACTAATTATCGATGCCAACCAGAAATAGTGGATTTAGCAAATAAGCTTATTGCACATAATGAAAAGCAGATCCCTATGGAAGCTGTCCCTTCTCCAGCTAAAGTCCGTGGGGTAGGATCTGTAAAAGTTGAAACACCTGTGGATGAAGCTGAAGCGGCTTTAGATATGGTAGAAGAAATCAAGGCTAATGTTGGTGCTGGAGAAGATGTTGCTAATAATGCTATCTTGACACGTACTAATAAAGAACAACATGCATTTGAAACAGCTTGTATTATACGTGGTGTCCCTTATGCTCGTAAAGGGGCAGCAAGCTTTTTAGGATCCCCTGAAACTAAAGCTTTTTTGAGTTATGTTCAGCTTGCTACGGGGGATGACTTTACTAAGATGCAGACGGCTTTAGGGGAGGTTATCAATAAGCCCAATCGTTTCTTTATTTCTCCTGAAGTGGGGGCTACGGCTGTCTCTGATGCTTTATCAGCTTATGCACGTGGAAAAGGTCGAGATATCAAATCTGTAAGTCCCTTAGACATTTTAGGAGATAGATACTTTTTAACTATTCTGGCTGAGAAACTTACAAGAACTCGTTCTGGATTTAAGTTCGATAAAGCTATTCAAAGGCTTTATGAAATTGGTAGTGATTTAGGAAGAATGAAGGCAAGTTCAGGAGATCCAGCTTATACAACAAAAGATCTTTTTGATGATATCTTAGGTATGACTGGAACGGCTGCAATAACTGATTCTTACGGTCGTTCCAGATTTGTGGAGCAATCATTTCGAGATAGTCTCAAAGCGGATATTAGAGACAATATATCAGATGACGATGACGTTGATGAGGATGACACTGAAGGACTCGGAAATGTTAGTTTCTTGTATGAATTGGCTAAGAAAGATCCAACAGATCCTGAAGATACCCTAACTGATCCTAATACACCTTTTG
>Ga0209777_10001694_pt1 | contig 31093 bp, 25 predicted proteins | sample FrelakmetHBP12HB_FD_187147 | JGI IMG/M metagenome (GOLD analysis project Ga0209777, IMG submission 187147) | Freshwater lake sediment microbial communities from the University of Notre Dame, USA, for methane emissions studies -HBP12 HB (SPAdes)... | ecosystem: Environmental > Aquatic >... | reverse complement strand
CTGCCACTATTGGACGGCAGAGGAACGGACCCTCCCGCGACCGCTACAGACCAACTGGCGCTGTTTGGACAGCGGACATGAACGACTGGAAAAACCGCGCAGTTCAGGCTGACCCGTTTCTTGTGCAGGAAACACAGAAACCGCTCAAACTCATTGACCCGGGGCCCGTCTGCCCGCAAATGGTGCGAGAGGGTGCCTCGCTGTTGTGCGCCACGCGGCCTATCGCCCTGAATCTGCGGTAATCTCATGGCGTGACCTATACAAAGGGGCTCGCGTCTACAAAGAGACTCGCGGCAATCCGGCCGCTTGCGGCCATTCTCCTCGCCGCTGCTGTCACGGGAGCGCCGGCATGCAGGACCGCGAAACCATCCCTTGCGGCAGGTATCGACGTGGCAGGCATGGACACCTCCGCCGCTCCGGGTGACGATTTCAATGCGTACGCCAACGGCGGATGGATCAAGGCTACGCCCATTCCCGCCGACAAGCCGGCTTACGGCATCTTCGCCATTCTGGCCGACGAGGGGCGGAAGCGCACGCTGACGCTGATTCAGGAATCGGCCCAGGCAGGATCCACCGGAAGCGCGGATGCCCGGAAGATCGGCGACTTCTACTCGAGCTTCATGGACGAAGCAGCCATCGAGTCGAAGGGAACCGCTCCGCTCAAGCCACAGCTCGACACCATCGCAGCCATCGTGAATCGCCACGATCTGGCCCGCGTGCTGGGCAGCCAGCTCCGCGCGGATGTGGACGCGCTGAACTCGACGAACTTCGAGACCGAGAACCTTTTCGGAGTCTGGGTCACGCAGGGCCTGACGGACCCGTCACACAGCGTTCCCTATCTGCTCCAGGGCGGTCTCGGGCTGCCGGACCGCGACTACTATCTCTCCGCGAGTCCGCACATGGCTGCGTTGCGGAAGCAGTACCAGGCGCATGTCGCGGCGATGTTCAAGCTGGCGGGCGTCCCGGACCCGGGGGCACGCGCAGCCCGCGTGTTCGCGCTCGAGACGAGGATGGCGGCGGTGCATGCCACGCGCGTTGAGTCGGAGGACGTGCATAACGTGGTCTCGTGGAAGCGAGAGGAACTGGCGGCCAACGCTCCCGGGCTCGACTGGCCCACGCTGCTCGATGCGGCCGGACTGAAGGACGCGCCCGTCTTCATGATCTGGCACCCGAAGGCGGTCCCCGGACTGTCCGCCCTGGCGGCGAAAGAGCCTCTCGACACATGGAAGGACTGGCTTGCGTTTCATGCCGTCGAACAGGCGGGCAGCTTCCTTCCGAAGGCGTTCATCGAGGAGCGCTTCAGCTTTTATGGCAAGGCGCTCAGCGGGATTCCGGAGCTGCGCCCGCGGTGGCAGCGGGGCGTCGATTTCACGAATGCGGCGCTCGGAGAGGCTGTCGGCAGGCTGTACGTGCAACGCTACTTCCCGCCCGAGACCAAGGCGAAGGTGCAGGCGATGGTGAGCGATCTGGTGAAAGCGTTCGGCAAGAGGATTGACGCGCTGACCTGGATGTCGCCCGGGACCAAAGCCAGAGCGAAACAGAAGCTGGAGACGCTGAAAGTCGGCGTCGGATATCCCGACCGGTGGCTGGATTACTCGGGACTCGAAGTCGTCAAAGGGGACGCGCTCGGCAACCTGCAGCGCGCCGAGCTTTTCGAATACCGCCGCCAGCTCGCGAAGCTCTACCGGCCGGTCCAGCGCGACGAGTGGTGGATGACGCCGCAGACGGTGAACGCCGTCAATCTTCCGCTTCAGAACGCGCTGAATTTTCCGGCCGCCATCCTCCAGGCGCCGTATTTCGACGCGAACGCCGACGCGGCGCACAACTACGGCTCCATGGGCGCGATCATCGGCCATGAGATCAGCCACAGCTTCGATGACCAGGGGAGCCAGTTCGATGCCGAGGGCCGGCTCGCCAACTGGTGGACGAAGGAAGATTTCGACCACTTCAAGGCCGCCGGCGAGGCGCTTGCCGCACAGTTCGACACCTACACGCCGTTTCCCGATCTGGCGGTGAACGGCCATCAGACGCTCAGCGAAAACATTGCCGATGTGGCCGGTCTCCTGGCCGCTTATGACGCCTACCGGCTTTCGCTGGGCGGGAAACCGGACGTAGTGAAGGACGGCTTCAACGGCGATCAGCGGTTTTTCATCAGCTTCGGCCAGAGCTGGCGTTCCAAGGTACGCGATGCGGCATTGCGGAGAGAGATCGCCACGGACGGGCACGCTCCCGACCAGTACCGCGCCGATACGGTCCGGAACCTGGACCCCTGGTACGATTCGTTTTCGGTGCAGCCAGCGCAGAAGCTGTACCTCGCACCGAAGGACCGGGTGCGTGTGTGGTGACGCTGGAACGGCTGTAGCCCGCGTCTCTCACGCTGTCTGTTGCGACGCACGCGGCGGTGTTCTTCCTGCGTAACCCCGCGGGAGGGTGACAACGCTTGGGACGGATCGATCTGTCCCCATCACGCCATCGCGCTTCGCCCAGGACGGAGGAGTCAGTCCCCCGCGCGGTCGCCGTCCCCGACGTAAAAACCTCCGGCAGAGACTAATTAACGATTGCTTCGCGCAAACCCCCGCCCTAGAATCTGTCTGGAGGCGAGCGTGCCTTCTGCCGCGTTGCGAGTGCTGCGCGGCACTCGACTGATGGTTTTCGGGCTCCTGCTGCCGGTTTTCTTGCAGGCCGAGGGGCCTCCCACGCCGCTGATCATCTCACCCGGCGGCAGCGAAGTTCCGGATAGCAGGGGGATTCATGTTCAGGCACCTTCTCCTGACCGCGCACGTCGCGTTCCTGTCGGCCTCGTTCGCACAGACAGTTTCCTTCAGCAAGTCCAGTTACCCCGCCGGGGCGACCCCGCGTGCGGTGGTTGCCGCGGATTTCTCCGGCAACGGCACGATCGATCTTGCTGTGGCCAATTCAGGCGACAGCACTGTCCTGGTCCTCAAGGGTTCCACCACTCCCGGCAGTTTCGATGCAGGCCAAGCGAGCCGGACAGCGTCCGACCCACGGGCCCTGGCCGCCGGCGACTTGAATCGCGATGGAAAACCGGACCTGGCCGTGGCGTGCGCGGGCGCAAATATGGTTTCAGTGCTCTGGGGCGCGGGAGGCGGCGCGTTCAGCAACCGTACGGATCTCGCGGCGGGGAAGGCGCCCGTTTCCGTCGTGATTGCCGACTTCAACGCAGATGGAAGGCTGGACATCGCCGTCGCTAATTCGGGATCCGACACCGTCTCGGTTTTCCTGGGTAATGGGGCGGGGTCGTTTCTGCCGAGGGCGGATTATCCCGTGGGCAAGTCGCCCGGCGCGCTGGTGGCTGCGGATTTCGATCGCGATGGCAGGATGGATCTGGCCGTGGTCAACACGGGGGACAATACGATTTCCATCCTGTCCGGCAATGGGAACGGAACCTTCGGGACGAAGACCGACCTGCCAACCGGAGCGGGGCCGGCCGGGCTGCTGGCCGGCAATTTTGACCCGGATGGTGCGCTGGATCTGGCCGTCGTGAACTCTTCCGATGGCACGGTTTCCATCTTTCGGGGAGACGGGGGTGGAGCGTTCAGCGCCAGGAAGGACTACCCTGCCGGCGCGAATCCGTCGGCCGTTACCGCGGCGGACTTCAACGGGGACGGCAAGATCGACCTCGCCGTCACCAGCAGCACCGGTAACGCCATCTCGATTCTCCTGGGCGATGGCGCCGGCGCGTTCCGGCTCGACTCCACGGTGGCCGCAGGCAAAACACCCGGTTCGCTGATCGTGCTCGATCGCCTGCCCGATGCAAAGCCCGGCCTTGCCGTCGTGAATTCCGGAAGCAATGACATTTCGATTTGCTTGAACACGACTTCGCCCTGGAGCACGCAGCCGCCCTTGTCGCGCATGCTGGGTGTTTCCGGGGCGGCTTGGGGCGGCGTGGTCGGTTTCGACACAGACGGAACGAGCTATTTCAATTACACTCCCGACTCCTTCCAGTGTTTCGGGCTGGCCAGCGGCAGCAATTACAAAGACACCTACCCAACGGTAGCGAACAACGGCAAGGTAGCCTTTCAATCCGACCGGGACGGCACCGGATCCCGCATCTTCGTTGTAAATCTGGACGGCACTGGCGTCCAGCGCCTCACGTTGGCAGAGGGGCTGAGCAACCCGAGTGCGCAACAGGACACCGATCCGGTGATCTCACATGACGGCGGGAAGGTCGCCTTTCTCAGGCGAAGCGACCCCAGCCTCGGCAATGACATCTACTTGGTGAAGACGGACGGAACCGGTCTTCAGAAAGTGACCACGTATCAGCCCGACCCGCAGGGGAAGGGCTACAGCGGCATCTTCAGCGTGGCCTGGAATGACGATGGCACCAAGCTGGCCTTTCGCGGGGTCAGGGTGGAGGGCGGCACGCTGCAGCAGGTTCTCGGGATCGTCAATCCGGACGGCACCGGGGAGCAACATCTGGCCGCGTGGCCCAGCATAGGATGGCCCTCCTACGCCCTCGACTGGTCCGCCGACGGAAGACGGATGGTCTTCAGCGGCGACTCAGTCCAGGACCCGAACCTGTACCATTTTGTCGAGTACCCCTCGCTCAAAGGATCCTCCATCTCCACAGCGACCCTGGTGTCCCCCTCCACGGATTTGGGTTCTGTCCGGCTGTCACCGGATGGGCAGTGGCTCGTTTACCAGATGGGAAACCCTCAGTCGGGTTCGTGGCCGGCGTTCATCCGCGTGGATGGGACCGGGCTGGCCGTGCTGGACCAGCTCAACTTTGCGCGAGGCCAGCCTCTCTATTGGACGCCGATCGAGGCCGCGGGCGTGCCCGATCACATCGAAGTGTCGCCGAATCCGCTCTATGTCTGGACGGATCACAGCGCCACCGTGAACGCGCGGCTGGTGGACGCCGGCGGAAACGTCCTGGTGGGGGCGGTGGCCGGCTGGCAGCTTCCCGGGCTCAACGGAGCGGCGCCGCGATTCAGTCCGACAGGCGAGGTCTTCGCCGGCGCAGGGGTGGGCGACTGGGAGCTGGACGCCGTCAACGCCGGCTTGAAGGGCAGCACCATCGTAAAGGTAAGGGACGCACCGGACTTCTCTCTCTCCATGCGCCGTGCCGGGGACCTTATGGTGGGGGGCCGGGGCGTCTACACGCTGACCGTTTCCAACGCCTCAGGATCCGCCCCGAATCCCGACGCCGTCACGGTCACGGATACACTGCCGCCCGGGCTGACCTACGTGTCGGCTTCCGGCTCCGGCTGGTCCTGCTCCGCCGCCGGGGCCAATGTGAGCTGCAATCACGCCGGCCCGATCGACGAGGCAACGAGCACCGATATCATCCTGACCGTTTCGGTTGAGGCAGCCGCCTTTCCGGGCGTAACCAACACGGCGACCGTCAGCACCTCCCAGGACACGAATCACGCCAACGATTCCGCCACGGACACCGCGCCGGTCGCGATAGCCACGTCCTCCGGGCCGAGGATTGACGCAGTGGTCAACGGAGTGACCTGGAGGCCGGAGATCACTTCGGGCTCCTGGGCGGCACTGTTCGGAGCGGGGCTGGCAGGCACGAGCCGGCTCTGGCGCGCGGACGACTTCGTGAACGGCAATCTGCCCACCTCGTTGGACGGAGTACAGGTGAGCATCAACGGAAAGGCGGCGCTCATCTGCTACATAAGCCCGACGCAGGCGAACGTGCTGGTGCCGGACGACGACACCCTCGGCGTGGTCGCGGTAGAAATCGTCTACAACGGGTTGCGGGCGAGGGCGTTCGTGGAATTGCGCGCGTTCGGCCCCGGCTTCTTCGCTTACTGGCAAGGCGGCGGGAAATACGCCATCGCACAAGACACTGAATGGAACTGGCTGGCGAAGGTGGGCCTGCTCGGAACGCAAGGCACGCGCGGCGCGCGGCCGGGGGAGATCATCATTCTGTGGGGCGCCGGCTTCGGGCCGGCAAACCCACGGCAACCCGCGGCCACCGTGGTCAGCGAACCCAAGCCACTGGCGAACACTGTTAGGGTGACGATCGGCGGCGTTGAGGCTCCGTCTTACTGGATCGGACAAACCGGCCCGGGGTTGTGCCAGATCATGGTGACCGTGCCTGACGTACCCGACGGCGATCAGCCGTTGTCAGCCGAAGTGGCCGGCGTCAGTTCATCAGGCGCGTCGCTGATCACAATCCAGCGGTAGGGTGCGTGCGGTGGGTGCAGGAACGCGCCTGAGAACCGGGCCAGGGGCTTCGGGCAGCAAAGGGGGACGGCAGCCGGCTGTTGCACTGCTGCGATGGCGGCTGACGCGGGCGGGAGGAAGAAATGAGCGGTGCGGCCGGGGCGGCGTGAGGAGTTGCCTCTATTTCTGCGGGCCGCGCCAGAGGTGGGCGGACAGGTGGGTGACAGGCGGGCGGTGCTGGCGGCGTTTGGTCGCAGCGGCCTCCTTGATAGCAGCTTGCTGATCTGCGTGCCGGCACATCTGTTCTTCGGTAAAGAGCAGCCGGCGGTCGCCTGAGCCGTCGCTGGATTCGAGCAGCCGCCTGCACATCAGCGGCACGTCCTGGAGAGCGATGGAGTGCTTGCGCAACAGGTTCACATCCGCATCGATGATCACCCGCGTGCGCGGCTGGCCGGCTGCGACCCCCTGAAAACCGTAGTGGCGCACGCCGTCGGTCTGGCGGAATCCAATGAACACGTAATCCACAAGATTGCCCTCTCCCGCTCCCGTCCGAGTGCGCGCTAATTGCCGGGAGCCTCTTCCTGTTCCTGCCCGCCGACCGGATTGGTTTCGCCAGGGTCGCCCGGCTCGCCCGGGTCTTCCCGCGCAGTGCTCGTTTTACGCTCGAGGCGCTTGGCCATCTTCTCGAGTGCGCGCTCCTTCCGTTGCTGTTCCTTCTGCCGTTTCATGAATGATTGGTGACTTCGACCGGCCATCAGTGCTCCTTAGATCGACAGTACTGCGAAAGCCGGAGGACTCGAAAGCCCTCCAGATTGAAATTCGTTCGCGGAACGCAGGGCCGTGCTTTACCAGCGGGGACCGCGGGAGCGTCCGCCGCCGCCGCCGCCCGACCTCGATCCACCGCTCGACAGCTTCGGCCGCGCTTCGTTGACGTTCATCGCCCGCCCGTTCATATCGGTGCCGTTGAGTTGAGAGATGGCGGTCTTGGCTTCCTGGTCCCCGGTCATCTCGACAAAGGCGAAACCACGGGGCTGCCCGGTGTCACGATCCGTTACGATGCTGACGCGCTCCACGGTTCCGTATTGCGAAAATGCATCCTGCAGTTGCTCCTGGGTGGTCTGATAGCTCAGATTCCCCACAAAAATGTTGGTCACACTGTTTCCTTTCATTGTCCTGTTTAAGACTGTCGGACCAAACTCTGCGGGAGAAAGGCGGGCGGCCGTAAACGTAGTCGCAGCTTTTCTGCACGCGACCGAAGACCTTTTCAGTATACCAGCTTGCCGCTGGCAGCGATCGGCAATCAGCGGCCAGCGTGACGCAAGGGAGTGCGGCGCCGCTGGAGCAGCGTCTGTGCGACAGAAGCGAGCAGAACGCGGGCCGCTCGCCGGCGGAAGCTGTCAGCGCTCAGCGAAACGCGAGGGAGTAGGGCGGCGCTCGGCGGAATGTTCGCGCGGAGGCGAACGGCACGCAGCCCGTTCCCTACGGTCGAGCAGTCGGACGACATCAGTTCGTGGGGGCCGATTGGCCGTCAGCGTCGCAGCTTGGCGAGCTGAGCGCGGGCGGCGCGGTCAATCCAGGTGTTCGTATAATCGGCGCGCAGTTTCTCGAACGCTCGGACGGCTTCTTCGGTTTTTCCCGCGCGGAGCCAAGCCTCGGCCTCGGCGAAGCGATCGCCGCCGATGGTCATTGCGCCTTCGGCGATGCGAACGGCTTCGGCGGGCGTGATCGCCGGCGGGAGCTTTCTCAGCGCCGGGGGAGCGGGGTCCGTCAGGATGCCGTAGGCAGCGGGGTTGCGCTCGCGGAACAGACGGGCGCGCATGTCCGCTTGGGAGTTCCAGGCGTCGCCCGCGCCGCGACCGGAGAATGGATCGACATCGGCGGACACGATATCGCCCGGCGCTTTCCCTTCGGCGAGGACCTTGCCCTGGGGCGAGATGATCATCGCGCCCCCATCCCGCTTTGCGACGACCACGTAGACGAAGTTGTCGGCGGCGCGCGTGCGGAACGAGGCGCGGTCGAGGCTTTCGTCGGCCGAGTCCGGATCGCCAGCCGTAGTCGCACCGCCCAAGGTGACCACGAAGATCACATCCGCGCCGGCCAGCGCGAGGCCGCGGGTTGATTCCGGCATGACCATGTCGTAACAGATGAGCATGCCGACGCCGCCCAGGTCCGGGGTCTCGAAGACCGGGAAGGCCGCGCCACGCTCGCGGTCCGACTCGTGAATTGCCGGATGCACCTTCTGATAGCGGCCGATCTCCTTGCCGTCGCGGCCGAGGAAGAACGCCATGTTGCGGTACTTGCCGCCGGGCTCCGCCAAATCGGAGGAGCAGATGAGGTACATGCGGTGGGCCGCGGCCGCACGGCCAAGGCGGTCGAGCATGCGTGCCACGGCCGGGGGCAGGACCTCCGCGAGATGCCCTTTGTTGCCCATTTCCCAGTGGACCAGGCCGAGCGTGTCCTCGGGAAAGGCCAGAGTGTCGCAGCCACGTGCGCCGGCCTGGTGAACCATTTTCTCAAGTTCGATGAGAGTCCGGTCAACCTCGACGAGGGTCTCGGAGGCGCCGCGCTTGTAGTCGATCAGCCGGGAAGGCGGTTGGCCTGTACAGAGGCGCACAGTCCCTTTCGGTGGCGCAGCATGCGCGGGCGTGGCAGCGCACAAGGCTACGCCAATGCCGAGCAAGAGAGCGACCTGAGATCCACGTGTCATGATGACCTCCTCTTTGTAAGCCGTGCGCCTGCCTCGGCGGGCCCTTAGAAGAGTCCGGCCGCTGCCACGACCTTCACAGAGTGTGCCACAAGCTCATAGGAGCCAGGAGCCGGAAGTGAGAAGCCAGCGACCATCGACCCTGTGGGTGGTTGCGCGAACCAGAAACTCGTTGGGTGCGACCGGACAGAGCGGCGCTGCCTACGGCGCTGCGGAACGACGGGGACGGACTGCTCTGCTCACACGCTGTGCTTGGAGCAGAGGGAGTCAGTCCCCGCGGAAGAGATCAGGGTTTCTTGAAGATGCTGTCGTCGAAGCCGGGGTTCAGCTTCAGCTCCGCGGTGGTGTTTTCACTGCGGACCTTGCCGCCCTGCTTGGTGATCGTCTTGAACGGGATCTTCACGCCTTCTATGTCGTGGTAGTCCGAAACGATCTCGTCGGTCTCGGCCGGGGGACCACCCATGAAGGCGGCGGTGTAACGCTTTCCGGCGATCAGGCCGCTCTCCTCCATGAACAGGGCCACGCTGAAACTGCGCGATGGGTCGCTGACGGCCACAGCCTCGAGTTTCTTGCCGTCGAATTCCTGCGGGCCGAGCGATTGAATCGACCAGGCGGAACTCTCGTAGCCGCGGAGTAGCACGACGCTGTCACGGAACACGGAGCCGTCCATCTCGGCCTTTTGCGAGGCCGGGAGGTCCCGAGTCTGGCCGCCCATGCTCATCCAGGCCGTGGCGCCGTCATAGCCCATGACCATTTCGCCCATCGGCGTGCTGAGCTTCTGCAGCAGTTTCCCGGCGAGGGTGATGCTGGCGTCGTACTTGATGGCCATCGCGCCCTGGGGCGTGCTGACGGTGACTTCGCCCTTGGAGCTCAGGCCCTTAACCTTGGCGAGCGCGGAGCCTCCAATCGCGTCGCGGGCTTTGGCGAGAAGCGCCTTGCCTTTGGCGATAGACTCGGGGGTCGCGGCGGCGAGCGCCTTGCCCTTCGGCTGCGGGATGGTGATGTCGATGGGGGTTACCGAGCCGAGCTGCGAGAGCGGCGATTCGTAGTCCTTCTCCGTGCCGAGGAAGAGCACGGCGAAGTTCTCAGGTTTCAAATACTCTTTCGCGACGCGCGCGACATCCGCGGTGGTCACCTTGTCGATGCCTTCGCGGTAGCGCTGGAGGAAGTCCTTCGGGTAACCGTAGTACTCGTAATTGACGAGCCGGTTGACGATCTTGGCGGTATTGTCGGACTCGAACGCAAAGCCCTTGAGGATGCCCTCTTTGGCACGCGCGAGCTCGTCCGCGGTCGCGCCCGTTTCGGCCATACGCTCGATTTCGTGGCGGATGGAGTTGTAGATCTTGAGGGTGGTGCCGGGCTTGGTAGAACCCGCGGCTGTGAACGTACGGGGGCGGTCCCAGCCGGCGTTCCAGTCGGAGAACACGGCATAGGCCAGGGCCTGAGCCGAGCGGACATTGCTGAACAGCCGGGAGCTCAAGCCGCCGCCGAGGACCTCATTCATGACTTGAAGCGCGCAGTAATCCGGGTCGCTGCGCTTGCCGCCGAGCATGCCCATGATGACCCAGGACTGCTCCATGTCGGCCTTGTTGACGGAGTAGATGCCGGTGCGGGTCTTCGCGGCCGGGTCCACTTCGGGAATCTCGGGTTTCGGTTTGCCGCCGCGGGCCCAGCCGGAGAAGGCCTGCTCGAGGGACGCGCGCAGCTCCGCTGCCTTGAAATCGCCCCACGCGGCGAGGATTACGTTCTCGGGCTGGAAGAAGCGCGCGTGGAAGGCGACGAGATCGTCGCGGGTGATGGCGTCGATGGTCGCGTATTCCGTCTGGCGGGCGTAGGGGCTGTTTTGGCCGTAGATGACGCGGTTGAACTCGCGGTTGAAGATGCCGTGCGGGTTGTCGTTGCGGCGGGCGATGGAGTCGCGCTGGCTGATCTTGGCGAGGTCGATCTTATCCTGCGGGAACGCCGGGTGCTGGAGGATATCGGCGAGAATGGCAATGCCTTTTTCGGAGTCCTCTTTCAGCACGGAGACGGATGCGCCGCCGGAGTCCTGGCCGATGCTGGTCTCAACGTAGGCGCCGAGGCGATCCAGTTCCTCATCGAGCTTATCGCCGGGGCGAGTCGCCGTACCGCCGGTGCGCATGACGCTGCCGGTGATCGTGGCGAGGCCGGCTTCCTCCGCGGGCTCCCAGCGCGAGCCGGCACGGATGCGGGCGGAAATGCTGATCATGGGGAACTCGTGGTCTTCGACGAGGTAGACCACCATGCCGCTGGGCAGTTCGAAGCGCTGCGGTTCGGGAACTTCCGTTTTGTTGAGAGGCGGGTACTTCAGGTTCTTGTAGCTCGAAGTGCGCTGCGCGGGCGCTTTCACGGCGGCAGCACCGGGCTTCGCCGCGGAAGCCGCGGGCTTGGCCGGCTCAGCCTTCGCGGGCGCGGCCGGCTGGGCGAGAGCCATTGCGGCGACGGCCGCGATGAGGGCGGGCAACAGAATCAGTTTTGCGGTTTTCATCGTCGTTCCTCCTTATTTCGCCGCCGTTTCGAGCGGTTCGATGACGCCGACCGTCTTGTTGTCGAAGGTGAAGGTCGCTTTGGCGATTCTCTGGATGTCGCCCGGAGTGACCGCATTGATTTTGTCGAGATCGCGGAAGAGGTTCCGCCAGTCGCCCGTGAGCACCTGGTAATCGGAGAGCTGCAGGGCGAGGTTGGAATTATCGTCGAGGCTGCGGAGGAGATTCGCGCGGGCGCGGCGCTTCACGCCATCGAGGTCGTCCTGGCTGACCGGCTCCTTCTCGAGCTTTTCGATCTCCTCATCGATCGCCTTCTCGATCTCCTGGTTGGTGTGGCCGGGGGACGCCATCGCGAAGAAGAGGAACAGCCCCGGATATTTCTGGCCTGGAAAGCCCGGGAAGCCGCCCACCTGGGTCGCGATCTTCTTGTCGCGGACGAGGCTGCGGTAGAGGCGCGAGGACCGGCCGTCGCTGAGCACGCTGCCGAGGGCGTTGTAGACGGCATTATCGGGGTCGTTGATATCCGGCTTGTGATAGCCGGCGACGAAGAACCGCTGCGACTGCAGACGGAGCGTCACGCGGCGCTCGCCCGTCTGCGGCGGCTCGACGGTGTGAATGGGGTCGGGTTTGGGGCTGCTCGGGATGACGCCAAGGTACTTGCCGGCCATCTGGCGAACCTGCTTCGGGCTGATGTCGCCGACGACGACGCTGGTGAGGTTGCTGGGCGTGTAGTACTTCTTGAAAAACGCCGCGGCGTCTTCGCGGCTGAAACTGTCGAGGTCACTCATGTGGCCGATGGTCGGCTCATGGTAGGGGTGCGCTTTGTACGCGGTGGCCTGGAACTCCTCGACGAGCCGGCCGATGGGCTGGCTCTGTCCCAGCCGGCGCTCCTCCTGGACGACGGAGCGCTCCTTGTAAAACTCGCGGAAGACAGGGTCGCCAAAGCGTTCCGATTCGAGGTAGAACCAGAGCTCCATTTCGTTCGAGGGCAGGCTGAAGAAATACTCGGTGCTATCCTCGCGGGTGAAGGCGTTTAACCCCTGGCCGCCGGCACGTTCCACAGCCTCGCCGAACTCGTTCGGCACGACGTACTTGCCTGCTTCTTCCTGAGCTTTCTTCCAGCTCTCTTCGAGCTGTTTGATCTTCCCGGCATCGGCGCTGCGGCCCTTACGTTTCTCAGCGCTCAGGGCGGCATAGGCCGCGTCAACACGGGCGAGGGCGAGGCGCTCCTCGGCGTAGTTTTTGGCGCCGACGTTGCGGCTGCCTTTGAAGGCCATGTGCTCGAACATGTGCGCGAGACCGGTGATGCCGGTCACTTCCTGCGCGGAGCCGACATCGGCATAGGTGAGGAAGGCAGCTACGGGAGCCTGGTGCCTTTCGAGCACGAGGAACTTCCAGCCGTTGGCGAGCGTGAACTCGGTGACGTGGGATTCGATTTCCTTGAAATCGTTTTCGGCGGCCCAAGCTGCCGTGCAGAGGAGCAGGGCGAGCACGAGCCGCGGGATGGAGCGTGGAGTCATGCGTGAACCTCCATAACTTGTCATGATGCGGGCCGGAGCCGACCGACAGAGAGATGCGATCCAGCCCAGGGTACGTCGAGGCCAGACAGGCCTTGCCGCCTATTACATCATGGCGGCGGGGGTGGACGGGGGTGTTTTTCTTTGCCGTTCGGTATTCTGGCAGGGTGGAAGAGCGCGTGACGGTGGTGGCCGGCGTGATGGAACGTTGCGGGAAGATTCTGATTTGCCGGCGGCGCGCCGATGGCTGGCATCCCCTCAAGTGGGAGTTCCCCGGCGGCAAGGCAGAGCCGGGCGAGGAACCGCCGGCAGCGCTGGCCCGGGAACTTCAGGAGGAACTGGGGATCCAGGCCACCATCGGGCGGGAAATCACGCGATACGGATACGCGTACCCGGAGCGCAAGCCGATCCTGCTGATCTTCTGCGAGGTAAAAGAGTGGAACGGCGAGCCCATGAACCTGGACTTCGCGGAGATTCTGTGGGAGCGCCGGAAGGAGCTGCCGGGCTATGACTTCGTCGAAGGCGACGTTGAGTTCGTGGGGCGGCTGGCGAGGGGAGAAATCTAGCTGCAACTCTCACACGCTGTCTGTTGCGGCGCACGATTTGCCCGTGTGGCAGTGTTCGTCATGAGGCCCCTAATCTGTCCGCGGAGGACAGATTAGGGCTGACTTGGCCGCTAGGGCTTCTTGTTCAGCACCAGCGGGAGGCTTCCCGGCCCTTGCGTCCAGGTGCCGGTGAGCTGGTTGCCCGCAGCGTTGATGTCGCCTTTATATGTGCCGGCGACGGCGGAAACCTCGAGGACCACGCTGGAGTCCTTCTGCGTGACTGAAGAGATCGGGATTTCCGCGTTGCCCTGATCGACACTGAGGATGGTGCCGGAGCCGACGCCGTCCTTATTCGCGAGCTTGAAGATGAGCCGCAGCTTGGTGCCCATGGCGTCGAGGGTGCCTTCCCAGGTACCCTCGAACTGCTTCGCGAGAGGCGTGCTCTTTGCGGGCTCCTCGATCCTGGCGTCGCCCGCGCGGGAGAGCGCAAATGTCATTTGAGTGCCGCCCTGGGTGAAATTGCCAGCGATGGTCTTGCCGTCGGCGGCGAGCTTGCCGTCGAAAGTGGGATCGCCCGGTACTCCCTTCATCGCGAATTTCACGACGCTGCCGTTGACGCTGATATCCGACAGAGGAAAGCTCTTGAGGTTCTGTTCCGGGATGGCAATGGCCCCCTTCCATGCGTCGCCGGCTTTCGCCAGGTCGATCTGGATTCCGATTTCGGGGCCGGGCGTCTGAATCTTGCCTTCCCAGTGACCGGCGGCGCCGGGAGCTGCCTGCGCATACAGGAATGGCGCCGCCGCGAGCACGGCGAGGATGGTGAGGAACAAAACGATTCGCATGAGTTCTCCTTGGCGGGCTCAGGCCCAAGATGCATAAACGAACGCCACGGGCCTGAAGTTCCGCTTTCCTGAAGCTATCAGCAATCAGCAGCCAGCGATCGGCTTTCGGAGACCAGCGATTAGCGGACCGTGCCTTCATCGCGTCGCGGAAGCATCGAACTCGATGCCGAACTGAAACTCCGGGAATCCACCAGCGGTTCCGCCGTGGCGGCGCTTGGGGCGGGGCCCGCCTGACCGGCAGCCATCATCAGCAATCAGCAGAGACTCAATAGTAGCCGGAAGGCCCGACTCCATTGCGAGGCGAGGCTCAAATCATCTCCTTGAGCAATTCGGGGCGGGGGGAGGGGATCACGGCTTTATTCACGAGCAGGCCCTTACGGGCGACGGCGGCGGCGCCGGTATCGACGGCGCTGCGGACCGCGGCGACATTGCCGGTGAGGGTGACGAACGCCTTGCCTCCGAGGGCCATGGCGAGGCGGATCTCGATGAGCTTGACGTTCGCTGACTTGACGGCGGCGTCGGCGCCCTCAATCAGCGATGCAACCGAGAACGACTCGATGATGCCGAGGGCCTCGAGGCGTTCCACCTTGGTGTTGCCGGCGATAGCGGGGAAGACCGACGCGTCCACGTTGGGAATTACAAAGGTGTCGATGACGGCGAAGCCGGCGGCCTGCGTGCCCGCCTGAACGCTGGACTCGACGGCCGCCACGTCACCGCGCACCATAACGATGTACTTGCCGGAGCAGATGGAGCGCGACAGGATGAGGTCCACGTCGGCGGCTTTGAGCATGGCGTCGCAGGCCTCATAGCCGGCGGCGATGCTTCCGAACTCGATGAGACCGATGGAATTCCTGGTCACGAAACTACCTCGCAATCTCCACAAACTCGGCGGTGACGGCGCGAACCGTGCCGCCGATGCTGGCATGGACACTGGCGCCGAGGGCGGGCTCCGGCACGCGGCCGACGACTGAGCCGGCTTCGACGCGATCACCGGGCGCGACAGCGGCCGCGGCGGGCTGTCCCGCGTGCTGCTGGAGCAGGATGCGGACAGAGGCCGGCTGGAAGGAAAAGTCCGCAAAGGGGGCCTCAGCCTCGTACTCCTCCACCTTGAGGCGGCGGCGCAGCATGGAGAGCTGGACGCGCCGGTACTCCTTCATCGGGTGAACCACGGGCGGCGCCTTCTGCTCGAAGCGGACGCCGGCGGTGCGGAGGTCGCGCTTGGATTTGTCGCAGGCCTCTTTGGGGTACAGGTCCTCCGGGCAGGCGTAGAGCGTGCAAAGGCCGCACGCGCAGCAGAGCTGGCCCCACTGGTTCCAGTAATCGCCGCCGCTCGTGGTGAAGCCGAGGCTGCGCATCACCTTGTGCGGCATCACCTCATAGCCGAGCAGGTAGCGGGGGCAGAACTCGGTGCAGTAGCTGCACTGGTCGCAGGCGGACTTGCCGATGTGATGCATCGATGCTTCGCTGCGCTCGCGGCGGGTGAACAGGTAATGATCGCGGGGAAGCACGATGACGGCGCCCGTGGTCTTGGTGACCACCTCATCTGGGCCGGAGGCGAGCGAGCCCATCATGAGACCGCTGACGAAGATGCCGTACTCGGGGACGGTGGCGCCGCCGGCGATCGTGATGAGCTCGCCGAAAGACGCGCCGATCGGGGCCCAGAGTGACGTGGGCTTACGGACGGCGCCGACGACTGAGAGGAACTTGCGGGTGACGGGGATGCCCTGGCTCGCGAAGTGAACGTTGTACAGCGTCTCGACGTTGTTCACGACGCAACCGACGGCGAGCGGAATACCGGCGGGCGGAATGAGACGGCCGGTGGCGCTGTAGACGAGCTCGTACTCGTCGCCGGAGGGGTAGAAGTCACCGAGGAGAACGAGGTCAACGGGCAGAGAGCCGAGGTGCGCGCGGACTGCGTCGATGGCTGGGGCGTTCTTCTCCTTGATGCCGAATTTGCCGCGCTTCGCTCCGGTGGCCTCCATCATGAGGCGCAGGCCGGAGAGGATCTCGGCCGGCGCGCGGTGCATGAGCTCGAAGTCCTTATGGACCAGGGGCTCGCACTCAGCGCCGTTGGCGATGACGAACTCCACGCGTGAGGCGGCCTTGACGGAGGCCGGGAAGCCGGCACCGCCCGCGCCGACAACGCCCATCTCCCTGAGTTGTGCGCTCAGCATGAGAATCGTCCATTATACCGGGGTGGCGAAACGGGCGTTCCGGATGTCCGCGCTGCGGGCTGGCCCACGCTGTGCCGTGGGACGCCCGGAGGTATCCTGGACGAGAGAGCGGGGGCGGCGATCGCTAGGCCCGGAGTGGCGGGTGCGGATGCCGGTCCCGCAGCGGTCACCCGATGCAGACGATTCTGGTCGCCGAGAACGAAGCCCCGCTGCGCAGGTTGCTGTCCGATGTCTTGAAGAAGGCGGGATACCAGGTGCTCGCCGCTGCAAACGGCCAGGACGCGGTGTCTGTCGCCGAACGGCACGGCGGCGAGGTTGACCTGCTGCTCACCGATATCGTGATGTCGGGCATGGGCGGCGCCGATCTTTACGCGTGGCTCAAGACCGAGCGCCCTACGCTGCGCGTGCTCTTCATCTCCGGCTACATGAGCCGCGAGCCGATGGAGGGCGCGTTTCTGAAGAAGCCCTTCACGCCCGAGGAACTGCTGGAGAAGATCCGCGAGGTTCTCGCGGGGGAGCAGGCCGGGGACGCCTCATAGGCACCGGCTTCACTTTTCCGGCTGATCATAGTCCGCTAGCCGGCGCACCCAGATGTTTCGGAAGCGGACCGGGCAACCGTGGTCCTGCAGCAGCAGGGGTTCCTCAGGCGCGTGCGGAGCGTAGGTCCCGACCTGGCGGTAAGCCATGCGGCCGATGATCGGCTGGTGGTGGTGCAGCATGACGCCGTTGAAGACCACGGTGACGAAGGCCGGCTTGACGAGCTTGTCCTTTTCGAACTTCGGCGCCTCGAAAAGGATGTCGTAGGTCTGCCATTCGCCGGGTTTGCGCGCGGCGTTGACCAGCGGCGGGAACTGGCCGTAGATGGCTCCGGCCATGCCGTCGGCGTAGGTGGGGCTCTGGTAGTTATCGAGCACCTGGATTTCGTAGCGGCTCATGATGATGACACCGCTGTTGCCGCGCATCTGGTCGGTACCGGTTGCTGGTGAAGGCGCGGCCCACTCGACGTGGTACTGGGCATCGCCGAACTTTTCTTTGCTGATGATGTCGCCCGTATCGCCGACGATTTCCATGTAGCCGTTTTCCACTTTCCAGGCGGCGGGGCCGGTTTTGCCATTCTTCAGCGACTGCCAGCCGGAGAGGTCCTTGCCGTCAAAGAGCACTACCGCGTCTGAGGGCGGCTTGCCGGCACGATCCTGCGTGCTGGCAGTGCCAGGCGTGACGACCCGCGGGTGGGGGCGCTGCCAGTCGTGCACGTGCCACTTCTGGCCGGGAAGGATCGGTGTGTCGTCGAATCCGGGGCGCGCGGCGGGATCGCGTTTGGCCTGTCCGGAGAGCGCGCTGACGGCGCCCACGGTGATGAGGGCGGGAAGCAGGACGGCCCGAAAATACCGGGAGCGGAGTTCAGAAAGAACCATGATATTGAGACCTCGACAAGAACAGCCAGATTAACACGTTGGGCGGGGCAATCCGCGGCTGTCGAGGCGCAGGCGCGTATGCGCCAGACCGGAATCACGCTGAACGCGAAGCTCTCAACCGCTCCAGGCGGCGCGGACCATGGCGCGGATGTTGGCCGGAGGCGTGTCGGCGGGAAGCGCACAGCCGGCGTTCAGGATGAGGCGGGGCGAATCGCGGAAGATCTGGATCAGCTCGCGAGTCTTCTCTTCGACGACCTGGGGCGTGCCGCGGGCCAATACGCCCGTCGGATCCAGATTGCCGATGAAGGCGGCGCGGCTGCGCAGGACATCGTGCGCGTCCGAGGCAGGCGTCTTGAAATCCAGTTCCACGGCGTCCGCGCCGGTGTCGGCCAGATCTTCAAGGATGGTGCGGGTATTGCCGCAGACGTGCAAGGCCCAGGGCAGGCCGAGAACATGCGCCTGATCCGCCATGCGGCGCTCCCAGGGATGCGCGAATTTGCGGTGGAGGCGCGGCGAGATGAGGCTGCTCCCGCCGGAGCTGTCGCCGTTCGAGAGCATGTGGCATCCAGTCCCGGCCATGAGCACAAGGAACTGACACGTTATCCCGGAGGCGTAGGCGAGTAGCTTTTCGACCCGCTCGGTGGCTGCCTCGTCCATCAGGTCCATCATCCAGTCCTCCATGCCACGAAGCATGGCGGCGAGTGAAAAGGGCGCCTGATCGCAATTCCCGCGGACCCAAACCTCGCCACCGAAGTGCTTCGACAGCAGCCCCACGGCCTCGAGCCAGACCTGGACGCCGGGGTAGCGCGCGATGTTGACGGGCTCGAGGTTGTCCACGGCTTCCAGGCGTTCGAGGACACGGCCGCGGCAAACCGCGGGCTCGTCCGGCGGGAACTCGACGGGAACGCCCGCGGCGCCGGCCAGCGTGGCCGTATCGACGTCCACCAGAACGCCGTCCAGGCCGTACTTCTCCACCGACTGGATGAACGCGCGGGCGATGGCTGAGGGATCGGTACGGAACTGCTGCATGGTGATCCCGGCCTCGCGCGCGGCCATCATGAAATTGTGCAGCATGACTGGACGACGGTCCGGCCAGTCGCCGCGAAGAACCGCCGCAATCCTCTGGTATCCGTTCATGGGCGCCGCCTGTATCATGCTGCATCGGCGGTGCCGGAGGCAAGTGCGGGGCGTGATCGCTTTCGCCAGCCACAAACGGGCCCCGGCTGACCTCACGGGTGCGGCAGTAAGCAGGCGCGTCAGCCTTGGCTGGCGCTGTGTGAGGCCTTTGACATGTCTTTCGGTTCGAAATAGTGCCGGAGCGCTTGGCCCCTCCCCACTTTACTGAGGCAGAGCAGCGCGATGAATGCGATTGCGAAGCCTGCTATCAGCGGGCGGCCTAGCCGAGAGAGAGGCTCGACCAAGAGGAACAGATAAGGCACTGGAGTGAGTAGGGCGAGAGCCCAAATGCGCAGTGGCTCTGGAGCAGGCAAGAGAATGACAGAAAACAGGGCCGGGAGGAGGAGGACGCAGTCGTACATGTGGGCATGACGGCTAGTCAACAGACCGGCGGCCAGTGCTACTGTCATTCCGAGCTCCGGAGCTGCGTGTCTGGAGACGAGCCAAGCCCCGGCCAGAACGGCGGCTGCTAAGACGATCTCAAGCGCGGGCTTGAGCGGAAGCTGCCACACCAAACCGGCGATGTTAGGCATCCTCCAGGGAGCCGGGTGGAAGTCGGTTCGGCTGATCATGCGAACGAACTGCCGCGGCCACTCGTGGCCTTCGAGCAGGAAGGAAACGGCAATGATAATCGCGCCGCCAATCGCGCCGCCAGCCAGAGCTTTCCATCGCCGGGCCGCGATCAGCATCACCGGGATTCCCAACGCAAGGTGAAACTTGCCGCAGCAAAGCGAGAGGACGAGCCCGGCCGCAAGATCCTTCCGCGTTCTCAGCATCCACAGCCCAATGCTGCATACGAACAGAAACAGGGCAGTATCCTGACCGTAATTCAGCAGCATCGCAAGCGGGCAGGACCAGAAGAGGGCGGGCGTCAGGCGGCGAAGGTTGGGCAGGGGCCAGGCGATCGCGAATCCTGCGATACACAGAACCACCACCGCCGCCCACGCAGCACGTCCGACCCCGTACGACAGCATTGCGATGGGCTTGAAGAGAAAAACAAAGAACGGGAACCTCCCAACGTACACGATGCGATCATGATGCTGCTGCTCGATGGCGATGATGCTAGCCGGATCGTATAACTTCCCGCTTCCGACCAAGGTGGCGGCAGCCCGGAACTGATTGTAGTCGGCACCGTCATTGCCTCGCGCGGCAAGTTCAAGCCAGAGATAGGCCAGTGAGCCGGCGACACACAACAACACCGAGAGAATCACTCTCGTTCGGACGGTTCGAGTGAGCGCCGTTTCGGATTCCGGCATACAGATCAGAGCAATTGTACACCGGTATCCCTCACACATCCCGTCGTACGCGCGGCGTTCACTCTTAAGCCGGTGCAAACTCCTCGACCGGCGTGACGGTCACGGGACCTAATAGGCCCGAAGGCGCGAGAGGCCATCCGGACGCATCGAACGGCCTATAGTCCTGGTTGACGAAGTTGATGTCGTGGAACTTCCGCCAGACGATGCCGCGCCGGTCCAGGTCGCGGATACGGTTGGCCGTGAGGTTCGTGACGTCGACTTCGAGCACGTTCGCCGTGCGCCGCAGGCCAAGCAGAACCACACGGTACGGCGGCGCGATCAGCGTGCCGAGGTCCGCTCCGTTCAGTCGCACGCGCGCGCTTTCGGCGACAGCGCCGAGATCGAGCAGCCAGCCTCCGCTTGACTCCGCAGGACGATCGAAGGTGATGGTGTATCTGGCCGTGCCGGCGAACCGTTCTCCAGCAGCGCCGGCGAACATAGTCCAGGAGACAAGCTCGCGGACGTGCTGCGAAGGCGGCAGGTCGGGGCCTCCAGCGACGAACTCGACTGTCCAGTTCCCTTCGATGTTGGTGGGCGGGCCAGCGGCCCGGCGGTACGGCCAGGACGGCGCGGCAGCCTCGGCCGGAGCGTTCACTCGCAGAAACACAGAGGCGCCGGGCGCGAGTTGTAAGAAGGCCTCGGTCCCGCGCGTGCCTTCACGTGTCGCGGCGCGTCCCCAAACTCCGGTCAGCGGATCCATGAGGAGGACGGACGCGGCGCGGCCTCGCAGCGGAACCCAGCGGTCGAGCGCGGGACCCCGGTTGACGACGAAGTACTCTGTCGCGTTGGCCGAGCGCGATCGCACAAACACCAGGTGTTCCGCCGCCATCGGCTCGCCGTGGATGCCCGCGGCGGCGAGTGAGGCAGGGATGGGGCCCACGAGCAGCGAGGCGGCGGAAGCCCGCTGCGTTTCGCCCGTCCCGCGCAGTTCCAGTCCCTTCCACAGAGTTCCGAGCTCCGCCGTGCGGGCGGCCGCATCTCTCCATCCGGGCACGCCCCCCGGCGGAGCTTCGAACACCACGGCGGCGCCTGCGCGGGCCAGTTCGATGAGGCGGCTCGCGGTGGACAGCGGCAAATGCGCGGTGGCGGGCACGACTACCGCGCGATACGCGCCGCCCGGGACGACGACCGAACCGCGTTCGGCCCGGGCTCCGGCAATCTGCCGGTCCGAGATGAGATCGAACGCGAAGCCGTTATCCGTGAGTTGCTGCGCGACTCGCCTGAACGGGGTGCCTTTGATTTTCGGCTCGAGCGCAACCTCGAAGTTCATCTCCAGACCACGCGGGTCGTGCCAGTAGTCGTAGACCGGCCAGTAGAGCAGCACGTCGGCGGCGGGCTTCGCTTTCTGGAGGATGGATTGAACTCGCGTGATATACGCCGAGAGTGCCGGGACGTCCCGCCAGATTGAGTTGCGCGGGTTCATCTGCGTGGAGGCGTAGAACAGCCATCCCGGCCAGGGCGCGTCGTCAGGCGAATAGCAGGTGCCATGGAAGAACACATGGTTGATGCCGGCGAGGAAGAGTTCGTCCACGAGCTTCTTCAAGTCTGCCGGACGTTCGTTGAAGTGCTCCTTCAGCCATGTGCCGGTTTCGCTCGACACGAGCGTGCGGCCGGCGACGTGAGCGGCCGAGGAGGCGAACTTCGAGACGAGGATGCTGCGGTCGTCGCGGAACATCTCGGTCTCCGGGATGTCCGCCGCGGCGTAGAGGTCCAGCCAGTTGCCGGGTGAGCCGTGAGCCTGGTCGCGCGCAATGAAGCCCTCGCGGTGCGCCCATTCGACCCAAGGCCGGGTGAAGCTTTCGCGCAGGAGATCCGACACGGTCTCGCGGTAATCGGACTTCACCCTGGCCGCGCGGTCGTCCGTCGTAGCGGCGTCGAACAGAACGTCGAGGTGATCGTCGAGACGGTAGCCGCGGCGGCGCGCGAACTGTTCGAACAGATCCGGCGCCCAGTTGCCCTCGTACTCGAAGGAGTCGTGATACATGGCCCGCGGCTTGCGGCCGAAGTAGGATTCGAAAGCCTTCGAAAAGCGTTCGAGATAATGATCCGCGGCGGGACGAAAGAACGGGTTCAGCATTGGCCCTTCGCCGCCCGGCGCGGCGCGCTTCACACCCTCGGCGCACTGCTGCTGGGAAACTGCGAAGACCGTCCAGCGCCCGGCCGCGGGCAGCTCAATCCCGCCGCCGGGCTGCGGGGTGAGGTGCAGCACCTGGCCGTCAGGCCCGAAGGCGACCAGCGCCTGCGTCTCGCCGGGAGGGAACGGATTGCGCACGCGCCCGCCGCCACCCACCGCGATTCGCTTCCAGACCACGCGGGTGCAGGCGTCTTTGCCGGCGATGTTCGGGCCACCGAAACACCAGCCGGTCCCGGTGGTCATGTCGAGGCCCATGTCGAGGCGCTCAGCTTCTTTCGCCGTGTAGGCAAGCATCTCCATCCATCGCGGGCTCAGGAATTCGATGTAGCGATCCTCGTAACCGAGAGCCCCATAGATCGGGATGATGTGAACGCCGCCGAAGCCCGCGGCGCGGTAGCGCTCGAGCTCGCGGGTGATGTTCCCTTGATCCACGGCGCTCGCCATCCACCACCAGTAAGTCCACGGCCGGCTCTCTCGCATGGGAGCGGGCCAGGGGCCGTCAGGCGCGCTCGCCAGCGCAGACAGGCAAATGAGAAGCAGCATCACGATCCGGTTCATTCGACCTCCGCGACCCGCACCGTTTTACCATGATCGCGAGCAACCGGGATTGCCCCTGCCGCTTCACGACCAGGCGCGTGCGCATTGCATGGGCAGGGCGAGTTTCAGTATGTACGCGGGCGGCGCTGAGCCGGGGAATTCTTACCGCGTCATCTGCGTGGGTGCGTGCGAGAACCGCTTGACGAAATTCGTGTCGAACTGGCCCGCGACGAAATCGGGGTCGGAGAGAACCTTCTGGTGCAGCGGTATCGAAGTGTAGATCCCTTCGACCACGAACATATCGAGGGCCCTTTTCATGCGTGCGATAGCCTCAGTGCGGTCGTTTCCGAAGGCGATGAGCTTGGCTACGAGCGAATCGTAGTAAGGCGGAATCACGCAATCCGTGTACGCCGCGGTGTCCACGCGAATGCCGACGCCGCCAGGTAGATTCAGCCCCGTGATGCGGCCCGGGCAGGGCGCGAAAGTCTCGGGATGTTCCGCGTTGATGCGGCACTCGATGGCGTGGCCCCGAATGCCGACCGGCCTCGGGAGAATATCGCACAGCCGCTCGCCCGCCGCGATGCGAAGCTGGGCTTTCACGATGTCCACGCCCGTGACGGCCTCCGTAATGGGATGCTCCACCTGGACGCGGGCGTTCACCTCGATGAAGTACAGCGCGCCGTTTTCGTCCATGATGAACTCGCAGGTGCCGGCGTTCACGTAGCCGGCCTCGTGCATTGCGGCCGCAAGCACACCGGAGACGCGTGCCCGCAGTTCCGGACTAACCGAGGGCGAGGGAGCTTCCTCGATGAGCTTCTGATGCCGGCGCTGGATGGTGCACTCGCGCTCGCCCAGAACCTCCACGTCGCCCGTCTGGTCAGCGAGGAACTGGAACTCTATATGGCGGGCCGATTCGACGTATTTCTCGATGTATACATTGGCGCAGTCGAAGCTGGCCCCGGCCTCCTGTTGCGCCTGGACGAGCAGCGCAGGAAGCTCTTCGACCGAGCGCACGATGCGCATCCCGCGGCCGCCGCCGCCGGCTGACGCCTTGATGATGACGGGGAAACCGATGCGCTCCGCGATGGCGGCCGCCTCGTCGGCACTCTGCACCAGACCATCCGAGCCTGGTACCGTCGGCACGCCGGCCTGCTTCATGAACTCCCGGGCGCGTTCCTTCAGTCCCATCATGCGCGTCACCGCAGGCGGCGGGCCAATAAACGTGATGCCGGAAAGCTGGCAGACCTCGGCGAAGTCGGCGTTCTCCGACAGAAAGCCGTAGCCGGGGTGGATGGCATCGACGTTCGTGATCTCCGCGGCGCTGATGACCGAAGGGATGTCCAGATAGCTCAGCGAACTCTTGGCCGGGCCGATGCAGATCGCCTCGTCGGCGAAACGCACGTGAAGCGAATTGCGATCGGCCTCGGAGTACACCGCAACGGTTTGAACCCCGAGGTCCTTCGCTGCACAGATGATGCGGAGCGCAATCTCACCGCGGTTGGCGATCAGGATCTTCTGGAACATGGAGGAGCAACCGGTCTCAGAGCGGGCGGATGGCGAACAGCGCCTCGCCGTACTCGACAGGCTGGGCATTATTTACGAATTTCGTGACGATGGTCCCGCCGATCTCGGCCTCGATCTCGTTCATCAGTTTCATCGACTCGATAATGCAGAGGACGTCGCCCGGCTTCACCGTGTCACCCAATTTGACGAAGTTCGGCGAACCGGGCGAGGGCGCCTCATAGAATGTCCCCACGATGGGGGACTTCACGGTGACCAGGGTGGGGTCGTTCAATGGGTCGGCGGCGACTGGCCCGGCAGCCGATGCGGCGGGCGCACTCGCGGCCGTTGCCGCAATCACCGGGGGTGCGGCGGCGGGCGCACCGGCTGGGGTGGCGTACTGCACGGCGCGGAGGACCCGGCGGATGCGCACGCGGTTGTCGCCGCGCTGCACTTCGAGTTCGGCCACGCCCGTTTCGGTAACTACTTTGATCAGTTCGCGAATCTCTTCCAAAGTCATAGAGGGGCAATCCCGTCGTGCACAGCTTGAACGGCAAGCGCGATCACAACAGCAGCAGTTCCTTCGAAGTCGGCGTCAAGACCTCGCACCCGGAGGAGGTTACCACAACCGTATCCTCGATGCGGATGCCTCCGAAACCTTCAAAATAGACGCCTGGCTCGATCGTGACCACCATACCCGCCTCGAGCGAACCGGCCGCCCGCTTGCCGAGGCGTGGCGCTTCATGAATCTCCAGGCCCAAGCCGTGCCCGGCAGCATGGACAAACGCCTTGTCGAGCCCACCGCCGCGCAGCACCTTACGCGCCACACGGTCCACCGAGGCGGCAGTAACGCCCGCCCGCACGGCGTCAATGGCAGCCAGCTGCGCCTCAAGCACCGCGGCATACAGCCGGCGCACCTTCCGCCCGGGGCGTCCCAGGAAAGCCATTCGCGTCATGTCGCTCGCGTAGCCTTCCAGGCTCGCGCCCATGTCTATCAATAGTAGCTGATTGCGTTCAATCAGTTGGGCCGTCGGGCAGGCATGCGGCAGGGCGGTTCGCGCGCCGGAGGCCACAATCGTGTCGAACGCGGGCTTTTCGGCGCCGAGGAGCCGCATCTTGTAGTCAATCTCGGCGGCCAGGGAGAATTCGGTCCTGCCGGGGCGGACGTGGCGCATGGCTTGGGCGAAAGCCTTGGAGTTGACCAGGACCGATTGCCGGATGAGCTGAATCTCAGCGGCGGACTTGACCACCCGCAGCGGGTCAAGGAGCTCGGAGGCCGGCTCGAGACTGGCGCCGAGCGGAAGATTCTCCCCGAGTTGCTCCCAGGATTGCCAGGAAGTGCGGTTGTCCTCAAAACCGATCTTCTTGAATCGCTTGCGCGCGGCGAGGCGCATGAGCGATACGAAAAGCGGGCCCCGCACAACGTGTACGGCGCAGTCGCTTTCGCCGGCCGCCTGGATGGAATAGCGAGGGTCGGTGAACAGCGCCCCGTTCCCTGCGCCCCACAAGAGCACAAGCGCGTTCGAGCCTGTAAACCCGGCGAAATAGCGAATGTTAGCCGCTGACGAAAGGACGGCGGCATCCAGCTTGTGTGAAGCCAGGGCCGACGCGGCGCGCCGCCTCCGCCCTTGAAGTTCTGTCTCTGGCACGTTCTAGTCCGGGAGCAGGATCAGCTTGCCGCTGGTTCTGCGCGCCTCGAGGTCCGCGTGCGCCTGCGCGGCTTCGGAGAGCTTGTAAGTGCGGTCGATGCGCACGCGCAGCCGGCCGGATGCGATCCAGCCCAGCACGTCGTCGGCGCGCCAGAGGAGCTCGAGGCGGGTCGCTGTGTAGTCGAACAGGACGGGGCGCGTGAGGAAGAGCGAACCCATCTGGCTCAGGGTGAGCGGCGCCATCTCGGGGACCGGCCCGCTCGACTGGCCAAAAGACACCATCATGCCGCGCCTGCGCAGGCAGGCCAGGCTCTTCATGAACGTGGTTTGTCCGACCGAGTCGTAGACCACATCCACACCAGCACCCTCGGTGATGCGCTTGACCTCGGGCTCGAAATCCTGGCGGGAATAAAGGATGACCGCGTCGGCGCCGGCCTTGAGCGCAAGCTCGGCTTTCGACTCCGTGGATACGGTCCCGATGACGCGCGCCCCGCGCATCTTGCAGATTTGTACGAGCAGCAGACCCACACCGCCCGCGGCGGCATGGACCAGGGCCACTTCACCCTCCTTGAGCGGATAAGTTGAGTGGGTGAGGTAGTGCGCCGTCATCCCTTGCAGCACTGCGGCGGCGGCAGTCTCGAAGTCGACCGCATCCGGGATCTTGACGAGCGAAGCGGAGGGGACAATCGCGCACTCGGCGTAAGCGCCGCGCGGGCCGGCGTAGGCAACGCGGTCGCCGACACCAACTTCGTTGACGTCAGGACCGATGGCTTCAACCACCCCCGCGGCTTCCTGGCCGATGGCGACCGGCGCGGGAGCTTTGTATAGACCGGTGCGAAAGTAGACGTCGATGAAGTTGACGCCGATGGCGTGGATTCTGACGAGAGCTTGGCCGGGACCCGGCGTGGGCGTGGGCACGTCCTGAAGAAGCAGGTTTTCGGGGCCGCCAACTGTCTGAACAAGAATGGCCTTCACGATATTCAGTGTAAACGCTTCGGCTCGAGAGATGGGCACATCGTACTCGCCCGGTGCAGCGCGATTAGTGCGTGAACATCAGCCGCAAGCGGCGGCGCGTGTGGACCACAAGCGCGTAGAGAAGCAGGAACAGCAGCGTCACCGGGAAAGTCACTATGCGGGCCAGCGTCCGCGCGGCGCCGGTGCCGGCAAGCCCTGAACGGAGGAGAGCGAAGTAACTCAGAATCCGCCAGTGGCTGTAGTCGAACCAGAAATAGTCGGCGTTTTCGTTGATGATGAATACCTTGGCCGGAACCCGGGCGGCGATGGCCCACTTCCACTTCGTCATGATCGGCTCGGCCGAGCAAATAATCCCCGCGAGCGAGTAGTTCCGGGCGCGCAGCTCACGATACAGGCGGCGCCGCCCCGGCGCGCCCGCGTAATCGGCAACGCGGAAGACCACCGACGAGGAGGGCAGCGATGCGGGTTCACCGGGGAAGCAGGTGACGAGGTCGATGCCCGCGGCCTTCGGGTGATTGCGGACGAGCGCCGGCAACAACCGTTCGGTGATGTGACGCGAGCCGCTCTCGACGACGAGAATGCGGCCGCCTTCGGAGATGCGACGGCGGAAAACGAGGCGCATACGCTAGCGCGGGCCAGCCGTTTGCTGCCCGGCCGGCGCCGTCCGTAGTCTAGCAAGGACTAGCGCGGCTGTTTCACCCGCAATCTGTTTCGGGTGTGCGACATAGTAGTGGATGCTCCGGACCGCGCCAAATGAGCTCCGTAGGAGCGCAAGATAGTAGCCCACGGCGCGAGCCGTGGGAACGACATGTCCGTGCGGGAGGCCCGGAGGGGCGTACGAGCAATCTTTCGCCCCTGCCGGGGCTTGATCGAACCTGCAACCCTCCCACGGCTCGCGCCGTGGGCTAGGATGTTTCGCCCTGACGGGCTGAAGAAGCGGCCTTGCGTACAGGTACGCTCAGATTCCGGCGAATTGCTAGGGAATCGGGGATTCCGCCACTTTGATGTCGCGCACCCATCTACCTCGGCTCCCTCATCGCGCCTCGTCACGATCGGGGTGCAGCATCCGGACGAGCGCGGCTGTCTTATGACGCTGTGTTACTCTGGCGGGTGATGCAGCTTTCCGAGGTCTTTTTGTCGCTTGGCGAGGATGCTTTTGCCCAACTGGTGCGCCAGATTTCCATCGGCAAATTGAGAACGTACCAGCTCTATGAGTCGTTCAAGACGCGGGCGCACCTGGCGAAGGTGAACACGGAACTGCTGCGGAAGGGCACGCCGCGGTTTTGGGTGCGGCTGGGAGCGGGCGAAGAAGAGCTCGCGAAGGAACTGGCGCAGGCCATTCTGATTTCGCACCTCGACATGATCCGCGCCGTTCTGGATTTTCTCGGCATTCCGAACCAGGATGGCTTCTTCGACAAGAACCTCGACGCCTCGAAGCACCTCACCGAAGGCTGGCAGCAACGCGTATGGGAGGAGTACCACGACAAGTACTCGCCCGCGGTGCTCCGCCTCTACGTCAATCACCTCGGCTGGGAGTTGGGAAAGGCCGAGGCCGCATTCGTGCCGGCCTAGCAGCCCTTCGAAGTGGGACAGGCCTCCTGGCCTGTCGCCAGGAGGCCTGTCGTTCCGATATGCCTTAACGTTGCAGAAACAGCTCCTCCTGGCCTGATATGCCGTAACGTTGCAGCGACAGGCCAGGAGGCCTGTCCCACGGAGCTCACTGCGCGGCTGGTCTGTCAGCGGCGGGTGCGACAGGCGCAGGTGCGGGACCGTTCACGGGCGAGGGCCGGCGGCCTTCGCGGTCCCCTTTGCGGATGAGGGCGGCCTTGACGCGCTGCTCTAACGGCGCGGCCTCTTCGCGGCGCTTGAGCTCGCGAAGCAGCGAGGCGTAGACGCGCAGAATCGGGTCAAGCGCCTCGTCGGGCGCCTTCAGATCGTCGCCAATGCGGAGGGTGCGCCGGTAGAGGTCTTCAGCCTCCTGCAATTTTGCCTGCATGAGCCTGACACGCCCCACCTGGTTGAGGCTGACCAGCAGCGTCGTGGAGCGGATGGCAAGAGCGCGCTCGGCGAGCGGCTCGGCATCGGCGTATCGATTCTGAAACGCGTAGAACTCGGCCATCTTGTCCAGGGTGAGTGCGACCATCGGGTGGTCTTCGCCGGCGCTCGAAATCCATATAGCGAGCAGACGGCGATACGTGGGCTCGGCATCCGCGAATTTCTTCTGGCCGAAGTAAACATAGGCCAGCGAATCGAGCGTCGAAATCAGCTCGGACGCATCGGGACCGAAGGCGGCCTCGCGCAGGGCGAGGGCGCGAAGGTAGAGCGGCTCCGCGTCGTCGTACCGGGATCGGTCGCGGTAAAGCCCGCCGAGAGCGTCGAGCACGGGAAGAACCTGCAAGCTGTCGGCCGGCAGGCGCTCCTCGCAGAGCGCCAGCGCGCGCTTGAGTTTTTCGACGGCGAGGTCTGTCTCCGACGTTTCTGCACGGAGTGCCGCCAGGCTGGTGAGGTCCGTGATGAGCGCTTCGACCCGCCCCTCGGGGTGCGCCTCGCGAATGCGAACGGCGCTTTCAAACGAGAGGATGGCATCGGGCTTGTGGTCCTGGCCGCGCTGGAGCAGGCCGATGGTGGAGACGACATCCGCCGTCTCGAGGCTGTCACCGTGATATAGCTTTGCGAGGATGGGCAGGGCCTTCCCCAGGGCTTGCTCAGCCGCGGCGAGCTGCCCCTGAGCCCGGGCGACACCGGCAAGCTGGCGGGACAACTCGAGGACGCCGGCATCGTCCCCGGCTTGCTCGGCCTGCGCGAGCGCTTCCCGAAAACTGCTGCCGGCCTGCGCGAGCGCTTCCCGAAAACTGCTGCCGGCCTGCGCGTAGTCGCGGCGCTGGAGCGCCTGCCGGCCGGCATCGAGGCCCGTCTTCCATGAGGGGCCGGACTGGGGGCCGGCGGTTTGCGCCTCGGTGGCCGGCGGGGGCGTAGTCTGCGCAGCAGGGGCTTGCGGCGCGAGAAGCAGGAAGAAGGCGAACGGCGTCGGCATGAGTGCTCCTTTTCACCTGTGTAGACGCCGGACGTGTCGCAGTTGTTCCGGATCCGGATATCCTGGAGATGCCGGTATCGGAGACCTCAATCACGGTACCGACCACGCGGCTCGCGAGTGAATCGAAACAATCCGCGTTCATCGGTGTTTATCGGCGGCCAATACTTATGCGCCGCGCCAACGCAAAGCTCTCAGAACCAATTGTTAGCCGCGGATCAACGCCGATAAACGCGGATGTTGAGCCGCGGGATCAATTTGTACTACTTCTTGGACACTATGCCGGGCACGCCGTGCGGCATCTATTCAGAGCCCGTCCACGGCACACGCCGCTTCTACGGGGCAGAGCTCGCGCCTCAACGCCGACCACGCGGCTCGCGAGTGAATCGAAACAATCCGCGTTCATCGGTGTTTATCGGCGGCCAATACTCATGCGCCGCGCCAACGCAAAGCTCTCAGAACAATTGTTAGCCGCGGATCAACGCCGATCAACGCGGATGTTGAGCCGCGGGATCAATTTGTACTACTTCTTGGACACTATACCGGGCGCGCCGCGCGGCCTCAGTGCCCGTCCACGGCACACGCCGCTTCTGCAGGGCAGTGCTCGCGGATAAGCTCGAGAAGCCTCTGGGTACTGATCGGTTTCGAGATGTAGCCATCCACTCCGGCGGCGAAGCACCTGGTGCGGTCATCCTCGCTTGCGGCTGCCGTCATGGTAATGATCTGCACGTGGCCGCCTGTTTCCTTCTCCCTTTCACGAATGGCTCGCGTAGCTTCCAGGCCGTTCATTTCAGGCATCTGGACATCCATCAAGACGAGGTCAAAGACTCGATCTGAGAACGCGGCAAGCGCCTCCATGCCATTGTTCGCGACCGTGACCCGGTGATGCTCCCGCTCGAGCAGCCGGACCGCGAGTTTCTGGTTTACCGGGTTGTCTTCCGCCACGAGGACTTCGAG